>OGJW01000153.1_pt1 | contig 24582 bp, 13 predicted proteins | sample 1572361 | NCBI WGS metagenome assembly OGJW01 (sample SAMEA2582078, study PRJEB24529) | metagenome | biome: Human gut stool | place: China | collected 2011 | reverse complement strand
CGAGATGGCCACGTGACTGGAGTTAAGACGTGTGCTCCTCCGATCTCTCTGCGAACACAGCAGCAGCATGGAGCAGATAGCCTCCAACGCGGAACGCGCCTCCATCAAGTACAAGCAAGGAGAATTCATGACCGAACGCCTGGGACAGACCTTCGACGGTGTCATCTCCTGCGTAACGGAATGGGGACTCTACGTGGAGCTGAACGAAAACAAATGCGAAGGCATGATTCCCATCCGCGACCTCGACGATGACTATTACGAATTCGACGAAAAGAACTACTGCCTGCGCGGACGCCGCAAAAACCGGATATACAGCCTGGGAGACGCCATCACCGTCAAAGTGGCACGCGCCAATCTGGAGAAGAAGCAACTGGATTTTGCACTGATAGAATAAAATCAACCCAGCAACATTCCTTTTATAGAATCTTAAGAAAGTCAGCTTAGACTTCATTTGTTAAATACAACTGACTTTCTTAAGATTTAATTTTATATTATATCTTTGCATGCAGTTTAGAAGAAATTAGCTTAAAAATATCTACTTATATGAAAAGTACATTTATAATAGCTATCCTACTGCTGCATTTGCCGTTCACCTCAATCCATTCAATAGAAACGGATAAAACACAAATAAGAAACAGTTTGGATAGTCTTGACAAATATATCCAAATTAAAGACACATACACAAAACAAAAGGAAGAACGAATTGCAACCCTCAAAGAACGGTTAAAAGAAACAAGCCTCTCATTGGATGAACAGTATAGATATACTTATCTACTTTTCGATGAATATTCCACTTACCAGTCAAAATTAATGCATGCCAGCGCCCAGCAACTCATCGCATTGTCTGTACAAATGGGTGACAAAAACAAACTGGTTGATTCTGAAATCCAATTAGCCTATAGTTATCTTTGGTGCGGAGCCTTTAAAGAAGCTTATGAATATGCCAACACAATAGACACAGCAGGAATATCCAATGACGCAAAAGTCAACTATCTGATGTTTCGATTGAATTTAGAATATGAGTCAGCCCTCTATGTCAAGCCATTGCATTTTTTTCTCTCCAAATATGAGAAAAGCATGGACGGTATAATCTCTCAACTTGAGCAGCTTCTACCAACCTCCGACGACCATCTGCTTGAGGCTCATCAAAAAGCATGTTCACACAACAATAAATTTGAACAAGCATACGAATATCTCAAACAAAGGCTGAAATATTCATCGGGCATTTCCCGCGAAATGTCAGCCAAACTTGGAGATGTCGGCTTTTATCATTTAGAAATGGGAGATACAATCACTGCTATCAAGTATATGGTGGAAAGTGCAATTATGGATATCCAAATAGGTTCCAAACAAACACCCGCCCTACGAAAAATAGCAGAAGCAATTTATCCGGATGAAGAGGTGGAAAGAGCCTATAAATATATACAATTGTCAATGGACAATGCCGTCTTTTTTGACTCAAGGTATCGTATGTATGAATCTAGCATTACCTTACCTCTAATTGATAAAGACCTATATGAACTAACAAAAAAACAAAAAGACACTTTAGCTATCGGCATTTATACCATCATTCTATTTATTATAGCCTTGCTTATCTCTTTCTTATTTATATGGAAACAGAATAAAAAACTTAAAATTTCCGCCTCTCTGATTCGAAAGCAGAATATATCATTGCTTTCCATGAATACCCGTATGACCGAGATAAATAAAGAACTGCAAGATGCCAACAATATCAAGGCAACCTATTTAGGACGGATTTTATCAGACAACTCTTCTTCAATCAGCACAATAGAAGAATTAGTAAAAACTGTAAAAATCAAAATTAAAGCCAAACAATATGATGATATTATCCAGTTTATCTATAAACATGATTATTTGAAAAAGCGAAAAGATATGTTGGCACGTTTTGATGAAATGTTCCTAAAACTATTCCCTAATTTTATCGAAAAATTCAACTCTTTACTGAAAGAAGAAGACAGAGTAGTTGTACAAGAAAAAAATATACTGACACCAGAACTACGTATTTTTGCTTTAGTCAGATTAGGAGTTACTAAAAGCGATACAATTGCCGAGATTCTCAATTTCTCGGCAAGTACAGTACGCAACTACAAATCTAAAATCAGAAATATCTCAATAGTTCCGAATGAAGAGTTTGACAAACGATTATTAGAAATAGAATCCGAGTCTTAAATCATCAAAAACGTTTTCAAAAACACCTTTTTGGGGATAACTGCAGCAGTCTATTCTGTACTTCAACAGAAAAGCGTCTATTCCATACAACACTGATTATCAATACATATGTAATTTTTTCATGTGTACTAACTGTACTTTTTTTGTTGTTTCAGTTAGCAGCATCTACTTTTGCCCAAGAGAAATTTATCTATTCATCAATTAACTTTAAATTTATTACATGGAACGTTTATCAAGAAATGCTTTCCGCACAACTTTCATGCTATTGATGCTTGTTTTTGGGGTGGTCACAGTTACTGCTCAATCCCTTAAAAGTATCAAAGGCGTTGTTGTGGACAAAGAGAACAACTCCGTTATAGGAGCAAGTGTTTTACAAAAAGGGACTAACAATGGTGTTGTTACAGATTTGGATGGTAACTTCACACTAACCATGCAAGACGATGCACCTAAAGTAATTATTATTTCTTATTTGGGTATGAAATCCCAAGAAATCAGTGTAACGAAAGCCAATCTTGGACAAATTACACTTGTCGAAGACGCTGAAATGTTGGACGAAGTGGTAGTAGTGAGTTATGGTAAACAATCGAAACGATTAATTACCGGCTCGGTGCAATCTGTAAAAGCAACAGAACTGGCAGATATGCCGGTAGCACAATTATCCCAAAAGTTACAAGGTAAACTGGCAGGTGTACAAATCAACCAAGTCACAGGTATTCCCGGACAAGGTATGGAAATACGTATACGTGGCCAAGCTTCCATCTCAGCCGGAAGTGACCCACTTATTGTAGTAGACGGGTTCCCTATCAACTCAAACCTTGCCAATATCAACCCCGATGAAATCGAAACAATTTCTGTATTAAAAGACGCATCCGCTTCTTCTTTATACGGTTCACGTGCAGCCAATGGTGTAGTGCTGATTACAACCAAACGCGCAAAAGCCGGTTCTTCTTCATTGAGTGTCTCTGCCTATATGGGACTGCAACAAATTCCCAATGAGCTCAAACCTGATATGATGAATGCCCGCGAATTTGCACAATTTAAAAAAGAAATTGCAGAAGAGAATGGTTGGGATGTACCTAATATGTTTAAAAATCCAGAACAATATGGTAAAGGTACAGACTGGTTTGATGTCATTACCCGTTCGGCACTAATGCAAAATTACTCTGTCAATTATACCACTTCAACAGAAAAATTCAGTACCTCAGCCATTGCCGGCTATATGAAGCAGGAGGGTGTATTACTAAATTCAGATTATGACCGCTTTTCTTTGCGTATCAATTCGGATTACAAATTTAATGACAAAGTAAAAATTGGCTTCAACCTCGCTGGTACATTGACAACAAACAATACACCCAACAGTGACGGTACTTGGTATGATTCTCCAAGTGTCATCCAAAGTGCCTTACTGACTTCACCACTTGCACCATGGAAAAATGAAGACGGAACTATCCCCATTAATGCAGATGACTACTCTGGGAACAGCTATGGCGGTTCTGCCGGACCCAATTGGTATAATCAAGTACAAGTTGTCAAAAACACAGGTAAAAGTACCAACGCCATCGCCAATGCCTTTCTGGAATATGAACCTATCAAAGGCCTTGTCCTTAAAAGTAGCCTTAACGGTGAACTGTTCAATTCGGTAGCCGACTCGTTCACACCTTCAACTGCAGGTAGTATTTTCAATCCTGGTAGTGAAACCGATGCATCACGTATTTCTGGCAGTCATAGCAATAACTACACTTATTCGTGGTTATGGGAAAATACAGCCAATTATACTTTCAACCTGTTCGATAATCACAATTTTGATGTTTTAGCAGGTTGGACTGCACAAAAAGCCCATACTGAAACCGGAACAATGACCGGAAAAGACTATCCAGACAATAGTATCCAAACTTTGAATGCAGCAAAAACCATTACTGGTTCAACAGACATTCAAAACTGGACACTTCTCTCATTTGTTGCCCGCTTAAATTATAACTATAAACACAAATATCTGCTTTCATTGGCCTATCGTACAGATGGCTCTTCCAAATTCGGTGTGGACAACCGCTGGGGAGGATTCCCTTCAGCTTCCATTGGATGGATTGTATCCGAAGAAAAGTTCATGAAATCTATCAAACCCATTTCATATATGAAAATCAGAGCCAGCTATGGTGTAGTCGGTAATAACAATGTGGGTAACTATACACAATATGCCTCAATGGTCAACACAAACGCTGTCATAAATAACCAATATCTTAGTGGAAAAAGTCTGGGAGGTTTCAACAATGCTATGTTAGGATGGGAAAACACCAAAGAATGGGATCTCGGTGTAGACTTTGGTTTCCTGAACGGACGCATTAACTTCAGCTACGATTATTATCACAAGACAACGGAAGATTTGCTTTATAACGTTGAACTCCCCATTTCCTCAGGATTTACTAATTTCAATACTAACATTGGCAAACTTGCTTTTTGGGGACATGAATTTACATTAAACACACAGAACCTTATCGGAACCTTCAAATGGAATACAGATTTCAATATAGCTTTCAACGATAATAAGGTACTGGCATTGGGAACCGCCAATGCAACTCTTTATGGTGACAATACAATTAATGAAGTCGGAAAACGTATCGGTCAACTTTACGGGCTGGTTTGGGACGGTGTATACTGGAATCAGGAAGATTTTGACAATTCACCAAAATATATTGGAGCTCAGGTAGGTACTATAAAATATAAGGATATGGATGGAAGCGGTGATGTTACCAACGACGAACGTGATAAACGTCCTATCGGACGTACATCGCCTGTCGCTACTTTAGGTATGACCAATACATTCAATTATCGTAATTTTGATTTATCCATCGTTATGTCAGGGGCGTTCGGCCATAAAATGTATAACTATATGGACCGCTTTGTTACCAATTTGGACGGTTCATTCAATGTGCTGAAAGAAGTAAACGACCGATGGCGTTCAGAAGATAATCCAGGTAGCGGAAAGCATGGTAAAGTTATCTCAGGAACTACCGGACAAGAAAGAGACTGGTTCAGTACCAATTTCGTATATGATGCAAGCTATCTTACAATCAAAAACATCACCTTGGGCTACACTGTACCATTAAAAAAATCGGCAGCCATCAAAGGACTTCGTGTTTACGGCAGTGTACAGCAAGCTTTGGTTATAACAAGCTATCCAGGTAATAATCCCGAAGCATCCGCATCAGGCGGTGTGTCAGCCGGTATAGACTATACAAGGTATCCCGTTCCAAGAACCTTTACTTTAGGTATCAATTTAAATTTCTAATTTAACAACACTTTGTGATATGAAAACAAAAACATTAATATTTGCACTTTTTACCGGCATTACAATCAGTTCATGCAGTGATTTTCTCACCCAGTTGCCGGAAACCAGTGTACCCAAAGAAAACTTCTATAAAACTGAAGCAGATTTTGCACAAGCAAATATAGGTATCTATCAAATGCTACGTTCTATTTATGGTGCCGGTGCAGCCAATTACGGGTCCTGGATGATGGGAGAAATGCGTTCAGATAACACAACCTATCTGTATAACCTGGAAAACAGAGGATATGCAGACCGAGAATATGTGGCTCTTTTCACAGATGATGCCAATGGCGGTGCCGTAAGCAATAAGTATAATAATACATACTATATGATTCAACGTGCCAATCAAGTCATCCAATATATTGAAGAAGCCAATATCAGCGAAAGTGCTTACAGAAACTATAAAGGACAAGCGTTGTTCCTTCGTGCATTGGGCTACTTTGATTTGGTACAATATTTTGGTGGTGTTCCCCTGATAACTGTAGCACCTACTTCCTACGGCCAGACAATGGTTCCCCGAAATACTATTGAAGAAGTTTACAATCAGATTATAACAGATGCTACCGAAGCAGCCAATATCCTCCCTCCCGTAACTGAACAACAAAAGGGATATGCCTCGCAAGGATCAGCCTATACTCTATTAGGGAACGTATATATTGTTCTAAAAAGATGGGCAGAAGCAGAGACAGCACTCAAGAAGGTAACCGGCTATACTTTGCTGGATGATTATGCTTCAATCTACGATCCTAACAATAAGAATCATGCAGAATCCATTTTCGAAATCCAATATTGGGACGATCAAGCTGCCGGTCAACAAAGTGACTTTGCCTATAACTTCCTTCCTATTCTTTCCAATCCGGGATTGATAGAAGGCTTTCCTGACGGCAATACAAACAATTATGCAGGATGGAATATTCCTACACCTGAAATGATTGCAGCCTACGAACCGGGAGACAAACGGAAGGAAGCATCTATCGGTTTCTTCACTGGAGACCCTGCACACAATTATATAGATTTCCCTTATGTGAAGAAATATGTACATGGTGCAGTCCAAGCAGGTTACTGTAATGATAATTGGCCCGTTTACCGTTATGCGGAAGTATTGCTTTTCCTCGCAGAAGCCTTAAATGAACAAGGTAAACCTGAGGCATTAAGTTATCTGAATCAAGTACATGCCCATCCACGTACAAGTTTAGCACCCATTACTACAACCAATCAAACAGAATTGCGGGAACTCATCCAGCAAGAACGCCGTATAGAACTTGCTTTTGAAAATAAACGTTGGTTGGATTTAGTACGTACCGGCAAGGCTATAGAAGTAATGACTGAGTTTGGAAAAAGATTTAAAGCTGATCCGACAAAATATTATTATCCCAAAAATGTATTTCCTGCAGCTGAAGCTTTTACCGTAACTACCGAGCGTTTACTTTTCCCTATTCCTCAACGTGAAATCCGTTTGAATCCGGATATAATGATACAGAACCCTGGATACTAATATATTTTATGTGGGATATGAATTTCATATCCCACACCTTCACATCCTCAAACATCTTTTACTCATGGAACGACGCACCTTCCTCAAAATTATGTCATCAGCAGGCTTAGTCAGTCTGGTAAGTCCTGCTTTTGCCGCAGAGCTTTGTAAAAGTAAAGCACCGGCTTCTGCCGTAACGCCTCTCGAAGCAACATTCTGTAATCCTCCTTTTTCGTCTGGCGTTTACACATGGTGGCACTGGATGAATGGAAATATAACAAAAGATGGTATAACTCGAGATCTTGAGGCAATGAAAGCAAACGGTATAGCAGGCTATCAGCTTTTTGAAGCAGGAAGCGGCATTCCAGTCGGTCCGGTAGAGTCACTTAGCGACGAGTGGATAGAACTTGTTATACATACCCTCAAAGAATCGGAACGACTGGGATTAGAATTTGCAATGCATAATTGTCCCGGTTGGTCGTCCAGCGGTGGTCCATGGATTACTCCAGTCAAAGCCATGCAAGAAATTACATGGAGTGAAACAAAATTAACAGGTGGTAAACAAATTCAAGTCCAATTGCCCGTTCCCAAGCATCTTTTTAATTACTACAGAGATACTTATTGTCTGGCTATACCGGCAGATACCCCCATAATACCCAAATCATCTGTCATTGATTTAACAAACCTAATCAACAAAGATGGTTTCCTTACATGGGACGCTCCTACTGGGGAATGGCTAATTATACGTTTTGGGCAGACTGCCAAAAACCAAAAGAACCATTCGGCTCCTACCAAATCAACCGGATTAGATTGTGACAAATTCAGCACTAAAGCATTGGACTATCATTTGGATTGCATGTTCAAGAGACTGATGCCTACTATGGAAAAGATAGCCAAACATTCTAAAATAGGTTTACTTATAGACAGTTATGAAATGGGAGATCAGAATTGGACAAATGACATGCCATCTTATTTTGAGAAAAAGCGCAAATATCCATTGTGGACATTCTTACCAGTATTGGCAGGTAAAATAATTGAAAGTGAAGAAACCTCTCAGCGTTTCCAATTCGACTTCCGTCGTACCCAGGCAGATATGTTTGCAGACCGTTATTATTCTCATTTTCAGAAAAGATGTAAAGAGAAAGGATTCATTACCTATACTGAGCCTTATGGTGGTGGCATGATGGAGGAATTGCAAATAGCACAACGATTGGATATTAATATGGGAGAATTCTGGTGCGGACAAACTGTACTTTGGCCCAATTTCCTGCTCAATCGCACCGTCAAGCAAGTAGCATCCATAGCACATACGCTAGGAGGCAAAATAGTCGGTGCAGAAGCTTTTACCTCTGAACCTGACTCTGACAAATGGCTTTTATATCCATATGCTCTCAAATCGCTAGGAGATTATATGTTTACAAGAGGGCTTAACAGAATTTATTTCCACCGATATACTCACCAACCGCATTCTACTGCAATCCCAGGTATGACTATGGGACCATGGGGATTACATTTTGACCGCACAAACACATGGTGGAAGCCCGGAAAAGAATGGATTAACTATTTGAATCGCTGCCAACACATATTTCAAAACTCCACTTTCTATGGTGATATTCTTTATCATAGCGGTGATAACACTTTTGGCAGTACAGTCGAACCGGAACAAACTCCGCTGGCTCCCCCTGAAGGATATGACTATGACATTATCAATACCGAAATACTAGAACAAGCATACATCAAAAACGGAAAGATTATCCTTCCTGCCACACGTTTTGACGGATATAAATTATTGGTTTTACTCAAATCGGAAGCCATGTCATTACATACACTACAGACATTAGCGCGACTCGTGAAAGAAGGTATGATTCTGGTTGGCTCAAAACCGCAAAATACACTTGGACTACTTGATGGAGAAAAAGAAGATGAATTCACCTCACTGATAAATCAAATCTGGGAACATCCCAATGTATATGAAAAAGAAGATTTACAAGTTATTCTTAATCAGCTTGACATATACCCCGACTTTATCTATCGTTCTGTAAATGGAGATGCAGCTATTCACGCCATCCATTACCAACAGAAAGATACTGAAATTTATTTCGTAGCAAACCGCAAACGAACTTATGAAAAAGGAACGGCTCATTTCCGTACAAAAGGTTATACACCGGAACTATGGAATCCGTATACAACAGAAATACTACCGTGTCCGATTTATAAAATCAACGAAAAAGGCACCGAAATACCACTCAATTTAGCTCCGGCCGAATCCATGTTCATCATTTTCCGAAAAGTAAAGAAACAACAAAAGTGGGAAGACATAAAATACAACGGTACATCTCTGTTCCCTAATCTCCAAGCTTCAATAGGAAATAACTCTACAGCAACTAATTTCAGTATGACTTGTTGGATAAAACCTGAAGCAGATATTGCCCTAAGTGAGGAACAAGAATTTGGAAATATGCGTACCCGATGCTTTGCCATCTATCCTCTAAATGGAGAACAACGATACGGAAAAGGACACAGTATCGTAGGATTATCTGTAGGCAGAAATGGCATAGTAGTTTATGAACATACAACCCATAACCAAGCTGTTTACAGACAAAGTATTCCACTTTCCGGATGGACTCATTTGGCTCTTATTTATCAAAACAATACACCGCACCTTTGGATAAATGGCGAATATATTGGACAAGGAGTAACCTCAGCAACAACAGTGCATTTTGATATAAATAAACCAGATTGTCAAAGTAAAGCAGATGCTTATGAAGGTGAACTTTGCAATCTATCCATTCATCCTTCGGTTCTTGATAAATCGGAAATCATCCATCTTTACCGGAAAGGACTACCTGATTTATCCCAACAACATACACAGTTACTTTCATGGTTACTCAATTATCAATTTATTGCATGGAAACCAGGTTTTTACGAATTTATTTCAGAAAGTACAAAATTCCAAAAGCAAATTGAGATTCTTCCGGCATGTATACCGTTAAAAGGCCCCTGGACAGTATGTTTCCCTCCTAATATGGGAGCACCTAAAAAAATTGTCTTATCAGAATTACACTCATTACATTTAGAAACGGACTTTGGTGTCCGCCACTTTTCAGGCACAATGACCTACTCATATTCGCTGGCGATAAACAACACCTATTTAAAAGATAAGTTCTGCCTACGCTTAGATTTAGGTCGAGTGGAAGTTATTGCCGAAGTATTAGTAAATGGGAAATGTGCAGGGATTTGTTGGACACCTCCTTATTATGTTGATATTCAAGATTTACTACATTCCGGTAATAATACCATTGAAATCCGTGTTACCAACTTATGGGTCAACCGTTTGATTGGTGATGAACATTTACCCGAAGAAAATGCATACAATTATCAACCTATTCCAAATAAATTTTCTACCTTATACAACGGTGGTATCACACAACTTCCCGAATGGTACATACAAGGCAAACCAAAACCTGCTGGAGGAAGAATTGCATTTACTACTTGGAAGCACTATGATAAAGCATCACCTCTCGTAGAATCCGGTCTATTAGGTCCGGTCATACTAACAGTAGGCAGAATAGAAAACATTAAAAAATAATGAGTCATGAGAAATAGCATTATATTCATCTTGAGCTTGATATGTATCACAGCTTGTTCTAATGAGAAAGTATCCACAAGTTGGACGGAAAACGATTTCTTGAAAGTTGATGGAAAGTTCATACGAAATAACCATGGAAAAGGAGATACCATCTCTCTGAAGGGAATCAATCTTGGTGGATGGCTACTTCGTGAAGGATGGATGGACCCTATCGGATTTGAAAACACAAATACTGAAGAAACCCTTGATGATTATGTCTCACGCCAAATTATGATAGAACGTTTCGGCGAACAAACCACCGATGAAATGCTGGATGTATATCAAAAGCTATACATACAAGAATCCGATCTGGATGTCATCAAATCATTAGGATTAAACTTTATACGAGTTCCTTTCTATTGGCAGGAAATTATGGACCAACACGGAGAAATCAAGTCTCATGGATTCGATCAGCTTGATTGGATAGTTAAAGAAGCCAAGAAACGTAAAATGTATGTAATTCTTGATCTACACGGTGCACCAGGAGGACATTCCGACGGTTATCTAACCGGTGGACAATCCGGTTCAAACATGCTATGGACAAACTCGACATACCAACAATGGACTGAAAATATTTGGAAAACAATTGCCAGCCGTTACAAAAATGATCCCACCGTACTCGGATACGACTTGCTCAATGAACCTGTTGCTTCTAAAGACAGTAATCTTTCCATTATAGACATATATGACAGACTATATAAAGCGGTAAGAAACATTGATGCCAACCACATTATATTGATGGGGGCTTTTTACAATTTTGATTTCCTCTGTAACCCGACCGACAGAGGATGGACAAATGTCATCTACCAAACGCACCACTATGGAGCAGACAACCGTGAAAACAAAAGTATTCAGGAGAAATTTATGAAAGAACAGTTGGAATATTTGAAAGAATATCGTGACAAATGGAATATACCTGTTTATGCCGGTGAATATAGTTTTTGGAACCACTATGACCTTTGGGAAACTTGGATGACCTCTCTCTCAAAAGAACATATCATGTGGAGTAGTTGGACCTATAAAAACACAGACTGTTCACCAATAAACAATTGGGGTATATATGTTTGCAATGAAAATCCCAAACCCAATGTACGACTTGATGCAAAAGAGGAGATCCTCAAAAAATGGCAAATGTTCAGCTCTGATTACTATAAAAGGAATGACAGTCTATACAATACAATCCGTAAATGTGCCATAAAGTAAATTAAATATTGCATTACATAAAAATATATATGAAAAGTTATAACCTATTATTAAGCTTTGCCACCTTGCTTTGTTTTGCCCCGGTATCAGCACAACAACAATCGCCACAATTAGGAAAATCATCTATTGATGAAGTATTGCAAGCAATGACACTGGAAGAAAAAATAACATTGCTTATCGGTGGCGAGATGGGAGGAAAAGCAACTACTATCGGTGCTACGGGAGTCACCCAAAATCTTGTTCCCGGAGCAGCCGGAACAACGCATGCCATACCAAGGTTGGGTATACCTTCAATCGTACTTGCTGACGGACCGGCTGGATTAAGAATCCAACCCACACGAGATAACGATCCCAATACATATTATTGTACGGCATTCCCTATAGCAACCCTATTGGCGTCAACATGGAACACTGGCTTAGTAGAAGAAGTAGGAAAATCCATTGGTCAAGAAGTAAAAGAGTATGGAGTGGATGTATTGCTTGCCCCAGCACTCAATATTCAGAGGGACCCACTTTGCGGGCGTAACTTCGAGTATTATTCGGAAGATCCCTTTCTGTCGGGAAAAATAGCAGCTTCCATGGTACGTGGAGTACAAAGCAATGGAGTAGGCACAAGTATCAAACATTTCGCAGCCAATAATCAAGAGACCAATCGTATGGCAACCAATGCTGTAATCAGTAAACGGGCTTTACGCGAGATTTATCTCAAAGGCTTTGAAATAGTAGTCCGCGAAGCAAGTCCTTGGACAGTGATGACTGCATACAACTACATTAATGGTGTGTATGCTTCAGAAAGTCGTGAATTGCTGACTGACATTCTCCGTAACGAATGGGGCTTCAAAGGATTGGTAATGACCGACTGGTTTGGCGGTCAGAATGCAGCTGCCCAAATGTATGCAGGAAACGACTTATTAATGCCGGGACGCCCCTACCAATACGATGAAATATCGGCTGCAATCCACACCGGTACTCTGAGTGAAAAAGACATAGATACCAATGTCAGACGTATGCTGCAACTAATCCTCGCTTCTCCCCGGTTCAAGAAATATCCTTTTAGCAACAAGCCTAATCTGAAGATGCATGCCGCCGTTACACGACAATCTGCAGCGGAAGGAATGGTATTGCTCGAAAACAAACAAAATGCTTTGCCACTAACCGATTCCATACAGACCATTGCCGCTTTTGGGACTACATCCTACGACTTCATAGCCGGAGGTTCCGGTGCAGGGGATGTTTACGAAGCTTACACCGTCTCACTGGTAGAAGGACTTTCCAATGCAGGGTATCATCTTGACAAATCAGTTTCCAACTGGTATGAACAATATATAAAAGAGCAAACCGAAAAGATGAGGCCTATGGGAAATAATCCTCATCTGGCATTCTTCAATCATCCACGTATGGGGGAAAAAGTTCCACAAAAGGAACTACTAGAGAAGAGTGCAGAAACAACCGACCTGGCCATTATTACTATCGGGCGCAATGCCGGAGAATACGTAGACCGAAAGATAGAAAACGACTTCCAACTAACAAATGAAGAACATGCCCTTATTCAAAATGTATGCCAAAACTACCACAAAAAAGGCAAAAAAGTTGTAGTCATTCTCAATGTATGCGGAGTAGTGGAAACAGCCTCTTGGAAATCGCTCCCTGATGCCATTCTACTAGCTTGGCAAGCAGGGCAAGAAGGAGGAAATACTGTGGCTGACATTCTGAAGGGAACCGTTAACCCTTCGGGTAAACTCCCCATGACTTTCCCTATACAATATATGGATACGCCGTCATCCACCAACTTTCCTTACAACTATAAAGCAGACCCTGAACAAATAATAGCTTCTATCTTTACCAACAGAGGATTGAAACATGAACAGCGTAATGTAGATTATACCGAATATACAGAGGATATCTTTGTTGGTTACCGATATTTCGACACATACAACAAAGAAGTTTCCTATCCGTTCGGCTATGGATTATCTTATTCCCGATTCTATTTTGATAACCCTATTATCCGGCAAGAGCAAGATAATTATACAATTTCAATTGATATTACCAATATAGGGCAGGTTTCCGGAAAAGAAGTGATACAACTTTATGTAAAAGCACCGATGGGTAGTCTGCCTAAACCGAAAAAAGAGCTGAAAGCATTTGCTAAAACTAAAAAACTACAACCTGGAGAAAAACAAACGATATCACTGTCTATAAAGACTGCTGACCTGGCCTCATACGCTGAAGACAAGCAGGCATGGGTGGTAGATTCTGGCAGCTATCTGTTAGAAATCGGCAACTGTGTTGCAGATATAAAATGCAGTACTCAATTGATAATACCATAATCCATTTATTATGAAAAGAATATACTTTCTGTTGATGTTATGTTGGGCCGTATCCGTAAACGCCATGACATCCATTACCAATCTTCGTGTACAAAATACGATAGAACCTCTTACGGTCGAAGACTCCCATCCTCTTTTCAGCTGGCAAATGTTGTCGGATATCATCGGCCAAGAACAGTCTGCTTATCAGCTTATTGTTACGCGCGAAAGCGATAACCGCATGGTATGGAATAGCGGAAAAGTAATATCCGGAATCTCCAACAATATCAAATATCTTGGTGTAGCATTACAACCGGAAACCGCTTACTTGTGGAAAGTAACAGTCTGGGATGTTGATAACAAGACTTATACAGAAACTTCACGTTTCGAAACCGGTCTGATGAATCCGGCACTTACAGCGTGGGAAGGCGCCGAATTTATCGGTTCTAAAGAGATATCATTGGATGCCGCCTCACACTATTATTTTGAAATCTCAACCAAATTCCAACTTCAGAAAGGTGACAAAGTGTCCCTCATTCTTGGTGCAAACGATTTCCGTTTGACCGATTCTTTCCAGAATCCCGAAAATTTGTCTGGAGAAAACTACGTTCGCGTAGAAATAGACCTTTCAGGTGTAGGCAGTACCCAAGGAGCAGTATTAAATGTCTATCGTGTAGGATATGCAAAAAATGACCGTATTGATCTACCTTTCATCAGCCTTTCATCTGCCAATTACCCACAAACAAATATCAACGAGATCTTTACAGCTGCAAACAAAAACAAAGAGCATGCACTCTCCATCTATGTAGAAACCAGCAATATTTATTTCGTTATTGATAACAAAGATGTACTAAGTATCCCTGCACAATATCACGCATTCTCCTCAGGCTTTGCAGTGGGTAATTCAAATCTGGAAGTACGTAATGCCACACGTTTCCAGATAGGGCCTTGGGGTAACACACATGATTACAACACGCTGCCGAACCTTTGTTCTGTCGGATTTGCTGCCATGCCTGGTTGCAAAGTGATATATACCGAATACAAAATCAGAAATTGCGGACACAGTAAAAACAACATAGCATTCAGTGAACATAACTACCCTATATTTGAAAAGATACCGAATGTAGAAGTTGTCACCAATAAAATAATAGTCAGTAACTCTTCCTCAGAAATGACCATAGGGTATGCAGATCCCAGTCATGGAGCATTAACCATGCTCCGTTCCATATTCGAAGTGCCTAAAAAGGTAAAGAAAGCCAAACTGTACGCAACAGCAATGGGCTCCTACGAGATGTATATCAATGGAAAACGCGTAGGAAAAGACTGGTTCTCACCGGGTGACAGCCAATTCAGGGAAGTACTAGGTTATCATGCTTATGATGTTACAACTCTGGTAAGCAATGGGAAAAATTGCATAGCCGCCCTATTAAATCCTGCATGGTATACGGGGTATATGACTTTTACTACCAGCAATTTCAATTTCTTTGGTGACAATGAAGCTTTACTCACCAAATTGGTTATTACCTACGAAGATAGAAGCAAGCAAATCGTCGTTTCCAACCCTAACACATGGAAAACATATAAAGACGGTCCCATCCGACACGGCAGTTTCTTCAATGGAGAACGGTATGATGCTAATAAAGAAAACGGTATCATAGGTTGGAATACCACAGAATATGAAGATGAACAATGGTCAAAAGCAGAAGTAATAGCAATACGCGACTGGATACATTTTGAAATCCGTGCACGCTATGACGACCCCGTTGAACTACGTGAAACATTAACCGCTACTAAATTGATGCCTGCACACAGCAAAGACCGGCACACCTATATCTATGATATGGGAGTCAATATGGTAGGGGTACCATCCATTAATATCCCAGCAGGATGGCTTCACACAGGAGATACAGTTATTCTCCGTTATGCCGAACAGCTCTATCCCGGATTCAAAGGAGACACAAAATATTACGTTGATACTTACGGGAGTAAAGGCAAAAATATAGCCGGACGTCCTCTATACGAAACGTTTCGGGCTGCTTTGGCTACAGATTTCTACATAGCCAAAAACAGTGATGCAGTAGTCATACAACCCAGTACCACCTACCGTGGTTACCAGTATATCCAAATCACACTGCCTACCCATCACGGGGCATTACCAGTGGAAAACATAAAAGGATTGGTCCTTTCATCCGATGAAATTTCGACCAGTACTTATAATGCCACCACAAGTGACAACAATAAAACTGCAAAACTTGTCAATCAGTTATTCAAGAATATCCAGCGCAGTCAACTTGGCAATTTCTTTACAGTCCCTACCGACTGCCCGCAACGTAATGAACGTATGGGATGGACCGGTGATGCCCAAGCTTATACACGGACTGCAACCTATAACTCGGATGTCCTGAACTTTTTCCGTCAATGGATGGTATCTCTTCGTGCCGATCAAGGAATAGGAAGTGCAACGGAAGTACCAGGCGGTATAGGAAGTACCGTGCCCACATACAACCAAACAGATTATACAAGTTTTGCAGATGGAACAACGTGGGCAGCAGCCATCTGTATGGTCCCTTGGCAGCTTTACAACCAATATGGTAATACACAAATCATTGAAGAAAATATCGAACCAATGATGAATTGGCTAAACGGCATGGATTTTTATGACTTCAGTGAAACTTATCCACATCTTTCAGCCAAAACAACCGGATTGGCAGATTGGTTGGCAATGGATGAACGGACACCGGCTGATTTGGTCAATAATGCCATCTATATTTACATGATGGAACTCACAGCACAAATGGCAGATGCCATCGGATATACTGATTATGCCACTATCCTCCGCAAACGCCATGCACTGGCAAAGGCTGAATGGAACAAAGCTTACGTAAACCCCCAAACCGGTAAGACACAAGCCATCGACGGCACTCTTGTCCACTCGCAGTCTTCATATGCTACACCATTAAACTTCAACTGTTTTGATGAAACAAATAAAGCCAAAGCAGAGGCTTACCTTGTCGAACTCGCTGCCAATCCGTCAACCAGTGGAAAGGGGGAAAAAGAATTTCCGGCTTATACAATTACAACCGGATTCTCCGGTACTCCCAATATTCTTCCAGCTCTTAGCCGAGCCGGATATATGGAAGAAGCTTTTCGCATGTTCACGTGTACAGACTTCACTTCTTGGCTTTATCCCGTAACTAAAGGAGCAACTTCTATTTGGGAACGCTGGAATGGCTATGAAGTGGCTTTCGGAGCACAAAATGAAAACCACATGAATTCATTTAACCATTTTGCACTTGGCGCAGTAGGGCAGTGGATGTACGAATACCAATTAGGAATCACCGGTTACAAACAAGGTTATAAACATTTTATCCTACAACCGACAGTAGGGGCCAATTACACTTCTCTGTCCGGAAGCTACGAGTCTAATTATGGTATTATACGAAGTGCCTGGATTGCCGATGGAAAAGGAAATATGTTAAGTTACAAGGCAACAGTACCTGCCAATACCACAGCTACCCTCTTCCTTCCTATTACCGAATCAATGAGCGAGTTTGAAATGGCACAAGGTGTCAAATTTATAAGGAAAACCACACACCTGAACATTCTGGTAGCCGAATATGAATTAAAAGCCGGAACCTTTGAATTCAACATTATGGAAAGAAAGGGAATTTTCATCAAAAAACAAACAGAAAAACGCTTCACTCCATAGGCATATTGAAGAAGTTGTTATAACTTTGTCAAAAACACTTATAGGAAAGAACATGAAAACAATTACTATCACAAATCTACAAGAGATTGAAAAAATTATCCACAAATGTCCATACTGCACAGTCGGTATCATTGATTTGAAAGGTGAACCTTATGTTGTTCCCATGAACTTTGCCTACAAAGACGGGACTATTTACCTGCACTCAGGACCCGAAGGAAGCAAAGTCGAAATGGTGACACTTCATCCACAAGTATGCATCACTTTTTGTGAAGGGCACGAATTGGTATATATGCACAAACAAATAGCATGTAGTTATAGTATGAAATCACGTAGTGTCATTTGCCGTGGAAAAGTGAAATTCATTGAAGAGATGACTGAAAAACGCCGGATTTTAGATACCATCATGAAGCAATATACAGAAAACGAATGCGGATATTCAGAACCGGCTGTGCGCAATGTGAAGATATGGGAAGTAAAAGTAGAGCATATGACATGCAAATCATTCGGACTACGTCCAAGTGACATATAAACATTCACACATATATCCTTTAAAACAACCCAAAAATGAAATATTCCTCTTTAATCTTTACCATATGGCTACCCTTTTTGTCTGTACATGCCCAGAATCAGGTCTTCGACCCTCTGCTAGATGAAACATGCAAAACTATAATCAACGATAAAGAGGAGTCATGGAATAGCTGCTACATGTGGTATCCTGGACAATTGAGTGCACACCTTCAACGAATACAGAAAGAAAAGTCCGAAGCACGTTGCATCAATGTAAGCTATCCAGGAAATTCCACAAAAGATGAAAACAGAGCTTACTTCCGCAAAGAAGTAAAATTGTCCGAAGAAACCGACATCAGATGGCATGCGCAAGGGAAAACAGACTTCTATATTGACGGACAAAAACAGTCCTCAAAAACCGGAAAGTACAAAATTAAATGAGGAAAACACCTGTTGCTTTTTGACATACAAACCGTCAAAGGACTTCCGGCAATAATTGTACAAGGAAAAAACATAGAAGATATTCAAGGCTGGCAAGTAAGTTTAGACGGGCAAACATGGAATCTGCCTGAAACTAATGCCAAATATAACTCGCCCAATAGGTTACCGGACAAAGAACAGGAACTTACTGTATCCATTCCTGCAAAAGAGTATCTTTTACTTAGAAATGCATCTAATAAAAACGGAACATTAGAGCTGGGAGAAAACGCATGTTTGCTGGTTGATTTTCACCATCTGGAAGTAGGAAATGTTGTAATCCAAGCTTCCGGCAGTGGAATATTATCCTTCAATGTGGGAGAATCACCGGAAGAAGCCTTGAATGAAAATACCCAAAACTTCGAACAAAAGGCTATCCCCCGATACAAACTGCAACATAGGGTACAAGAAATCAAACTACCGGAGTATGCTTTACGTTATCTAAAAATTTCATGTGATAAACCTTGTATTATCACCTCTATCCGTCATGATGCAAAAATATGGCCTGTAGAATTCCAAATGCAGTTTACAAGCGACAACGATGGCTTAAATAATCTTTGGAACGCCAGTGTTGCCACTTTGCACACCTCTATGCACAACTTCTATCTGGACGGAATTAAACGGGATTATCTGCCGTGGTCAATGGATGCTATAATCAGCGCACTGGGAGGAGACTATGTATTTGGTGATCGCCAAGTAGCACGTAATGGTATTTCCATCGCTTTGATGCCATCCAATCCGAAAATATCAGATTGGGGCATCATAGACTATCCTCTGCATGCACTCATCGGACTCAAACAAGATTGCATGCGTTATGGTGACCTAAGCAGTTCTTTAATGTTCAAAGAGCGGATTATCCAGCAACTGGATCTTTATGAATCTGTCCAAGATGTTAATGGTTTCTTGACTGCCACCCCTCCCACTTCTGGCTTTATCCCAGGATGGTCCCGAAAAATGGGCCCTGATGACTTTGGAACAGCCACCTATGCACAAATGATGCTTTACTTGAATTTCAAGATAGGAGCCTACTTTGCACATTTGTGGAAAGAGAACATGCTTGCACACCATTATGAACAGAAAGCAAAATTACTTGGTAACAACATTGTACGTCATTTTTGGAATAATACACAAAAGGCTTTCATCAATGGTTACCATGCAAACGGAGAAAAAGATACCCGTATTTCACATCATGCACAATATTGGGGTATTTTGTCCGAACTCTACCCCACACAATACTATGACTACCTATTCGACAAAGTCATTCCTTCCATTCCATTCTACAAAGAAAACATCAGTTATGAAAAAGGATACGAATGCCTGGCGTATATTAAAGCCGGACGCATCAATGATATGTTCACTTTACTAAATGAAGTCTGGGGTAACTGGTTGCAGCAAGGTTACACGCGATTCCCGGAAAACTTTTCACCGGAAGCTCCACTAAAACAACAACTCACTTTCTATGAGCGTCCCTTTGGACTGAGCCTCTGTCACGGAGCAAACGGAGTCCCTCCCATCATCGGCATACTACATGGTATTTATGGATTTTCACAATCAGATAAAAACATCTCCAACTATATCTTACGCCCCAATCTAATCAATATGAATTGGACCAAGGGACGTATCCCGATAAAGGAAGGCTATATCAACCTTTATTTGGTAAAAGAAGGAAAATGTACAGTTGAAATACCCAAAGGATGTATCATACATCTATATACCGGCCAGAAAACAAAACCACTGATTTTGGAAAAAGCCGGAAAATATACATTTACACTTCATTCGGAGAGTAAAATCAGAGAATAAATAAGGTCTGCCTTAGGTTAGCAGACCTTATTACATAATCTCCAATACAATTGTTGAAGAAACGACATTTTACAACGGATATTCCTCAAACGCATACAACAGCGTCGAAAGATACCGTTCTCCCGTATCGGGCAGCAGCGCTACAATCGTCTTTCCTTCCGAAGAGATGCCGACCAGCAATCCCTCATACTTCGCCAGTTCGCGGCCCGTACGTATGGCGTCATCATTGGATACCTGCAGAACTTCGTCTATTACGGCACTGTTATAGTTCTTTGGCACAAATCCGGCACCGATACCTTGTATTTTATGGGGACCGGGCTTCCCACCGGAAAGTACGGGAGAATCTTCGGGCTCCACAGCCACAATCTTTACCTTCGGGTTATTGGCTTTCAAGGCTGCACCCACACCACTCACTGTGCCTCCCGTCCCTACACCGGCCACGAAAATATCCACCCGGCCGTCTGTATCACGCCAGATTTCTTGTCCGGTAGTACGCTCGTGCATTGCCGGATTGGCAGGGTTGTCAAATTGCTGTAGAATCAGCGAGCCGGGGTTGGCGGCTTTCAGTTCTTCGGCACGGGCTATGGCGCCTTTCATACCGTCGGCACCCGGAGTCAGTACCAATTCCGCACCGAGGGCTTTCAAGAGGTTGCGGCGTTCCAAGCTCATTGTGTCGGGCATCGTCAGTATCAGCTTGTAACCTTTGGCAGCGGCCACAAAAGCCAGCCCTACGCCCGTATTCCCACTGGTAGGTTCGATGATGGTGGCACCGGGCTTCAACAGCCCTTTTGCCTCGGCATCTTCTATCATGGCAAGCGCCACGCGGTCCTTCACACTGCCGGCGGGGTTAAAATATTCCAATTTGGCGATAACACGGGCTTTCAGACGCTTATTCTTGTTATAATTATTCAACTCCAGCAAGGGAGTGTTGCCTACCAGGTCGGTAAGGCGTTCTGCTATCTTCTTCATAATCCAACTGTTTTTAAATTCCTCATTCCCCTAAGGGAAAAGACTAACAATCCGGAGTGGAACGAGGTATGTTATTTCTTACAAGACAAAAGTAGCGCAAAATTGGTTCGTAGAAAATACCACAAATATGGTAAATACGTACTATAAATGAGGGATATGTAGGATATTTGACGAGTATTTCCTATCTTTGTTGCCACTTTTAAACTTAAGGATATCATAATGAGTCCACTCAACTTTACCCACATTTTGACACAGGCAGTCGATGAGCTATCGGAAAGCGAATCATACAAAGGACTGTTTCACCAGCATACGGACGGCAACCCGCTGCCTTCGGCAAAAGTGCTGCGCGACATCATCGAACTGGCGCGAGCCATCATCTTCCCCGGATATTTCGGAAATTCTACGGTCAACAGCCGTACGGTGACTTACCATATCGGTGTCAATGTCGAACGCTTGTTCGACCTGCTGACCGAGCAAATCCTTGCCGGCCTCTGCTTTGCAGGCGACGGCGAATGCAACTGTTGTACCGAGCTCCAACGGGAAGAAGCCGCCTTATTGGCTGCCAAGTTCATCAGCAACCTGCCGGCAATGAGACGTACACTCGCCACAGATGTGGAAGCCGCCTACAACGGTGACCCCGCCGCACAGTCGTTCGGCGAAGTCATCAGCTGCTATCCGGCCATCCGCGCCATCAGCAACTACCGCATCGCACACGAGTTGCTCAAGTTGGGTGTTCCCCTCATTCCCCGCATCATCACCGAGATGGCGCACAGTGAAACGGGAATCGATATCCATCCAGGAGCGGAAATAGGTGGTTATTTTACCATCGACCACGGTACGGGTGTGGTAATCGGCGAGACCTGCATCATCGGCAACAACGTGAAGCTGTACCAGGGTGTGACCCTCGGTGCCAAGAGCTTCCCGCTAGACGAAGACGGCAAGCCCATCAAGGGTATTCCCCGCCATCCCATTCTGGAAGACAATGTGATAGTCTATTCCAACGCCACCATATTGGGACGCATCACCATCGGACAAGGAGCCACCGTAGGCGGCAATATCTGGGTGACAGAAGATGTTCCCGCAGGAGCAAGGATTGTACAGACAAAGGCCAAGAAGTAAGTCACAAACAACCAATAAACAATTAAAATCGTAAATAACTCAAATCAGCAGTTCAAGTAGTTAAGTGGTTATCAGCCACTAATGAGAGAAACGAGTGACAACTACCCAGACTACCGATTCACATAAATAGTAAATGCATAGATGAGCGAACAATCTTTTGAAATGATTGCCAAAACCTTCCAAGGACTGGAAGAGGTACTGGCACAAGAGCTGACTGCACTGGGCGCCAACGAAATAGAAATAGGCCGCCGCATGGTATCTTTCAGTGGTGATAAGGAAATGATGTACAAGGCAAACTTCTGCCTGCGTACAGCCATCCGGATACTGAAACCCATCAAACACTTCACAGCCAAGGATGCCGACGAGGTTTACGAACAGATTAAAGCCATCCGATGGGAAGACTATCTGGATACGGACAAGACCTTTGCCGTGGACGCGGTTGTATTCAGTGAAGAGTTCCGTCATTCCAAGTTCGTTTCCTACAAGGTGAAGGATGCCATCGTGGACTATTTCCGCGAGAAGACCGGCGAACGTCCCGGCGTGCGTGTCAACAAACCGGACGTGCTGCTGAACATACACATTGCCGAAACCAAATGTACGCTGTCTCTCGACTCCAGCGGCGAATCGCTGCACCGCCGCGGTTATCGCCAGGAAGCAGTAGAGGCCCCGCTGAATGAGGTGCTGGCCGCCGGCATGATATTGATGACCGGCTGGCGTGGCGAATGCGACCTGATAGACCCGATGTGTGGTTCGGGAACCATTCCCATCGAAGCGGCGCTGATTGCACGCAACATCGCTCCGGGCGTATTCCGCAAGGAGTTCGCTTTCGAGAAGTGGGTGGATTTTGACCAGGAGCTGTTCGACACGATATACAATGACGACAGCCAGGAACGTGAATTTACGCATAAGATATACGGTTACGACAACAGCCCGAAGGCAAACGAAATTGCCACACACAATATAAAGGCTGCCGGCGTAAGCAAGGATGTAGTATTGAAGTTGCAACCCTTCCAGCAATTCGAGCAACCTGCGGAGAAATCCATCATCATCACCAATCCTCCCTACGGTGAGCGTATCTCTACCAACGACCTGCTGGGCCTTTACTCCATGATTGGCGAGCGTCTGAAACATGCCTTTACGGGCAACACCGCATGGATTCTTTCTTAACGAGAAGAATGCTTCGACCAAATCGGGCTAAAAGCCACCTCCAAGATACCTTTATTCAATGGTGCGCTGGAATGCGAATTCCGCCAGTACGAAATCTTCGATGGAAAGTACAAGGAATTCCGTGCCGAAGGCGAGGAGTTGAGCAAGGAGCGCAAAGAATTTCGTCCGGCTTCTGGGGAACGGAAAGAGTTCAAACCCGGAGAAAGACGCGAATTCCGTCCCCGATTCAGTGGAGAGAGACGTGAATTCGGTAGCGAAAGACGCGAGTTCAACGGCGAACGCAGACCAAGAGAATTCAAGGACGGCGAAAAGCGCGAATTCCGTCCGCGTGAAAGAAGAGAGTTCAAAGACGGGGAAAGACGGGAATTCAAGCCGAGGGAAAGACGGGAATTCGGTGGAGAACGCAGAACAAGGTCGGGTGAGTCTTACCCGGAAAGAAAAAGAAGAGAGGCGGGAAAGAAGGAAGAAGAATAACACGAACAATGACAAGGAGAATGAATGCAAAGAAAATAAGTAAGAGCATTCTTGCACTGCTGATAACAGTACCTGCTCTGCTTGCAACAAACGCTATGGCACAAGAACTGAAAAAGCCGACCCTGGAAGATCTGATCCCCGGAGGTGAGACCTACCACAAACCGGAAAACAAATCGTACCAGTGGTGGGGCGATGCCGCTTGTCTGGAACTTGGCATCGACAATATAGAAGGTA
>OGJW01000136.1_pt1 | contig 28062 bp, 20 predicted proteins | sample 1572361 | NCBI WGS metagenome assembly OGJW01 (sample SAMEA2582078, study PRJEB24529) | metagenome | biome: Human gut stool | place: China | collected 2011 | reverse complement strand
AAGCCATCTACGGCACAGTTGAGAGATTGGAGCAGAAAGTCGATGAACTTTCTGCTTCACCAAAGTACGCAGGAGCGGAAACCGTTCCTGCAAGTAATGACACAACCAAGTTGGAGAAATCAATCATTGCTATGTTTGGCAAGGAAGAGGAAGTCAGAGGTAAAATATCCAAATTAAGAGATGCCATTGTTGTTTTTGTTGACCTTATCAAGGCTGAACTCGGCAAAAATGAGCAGCGAAACAAGTTCTTGGTTGATGCTGTCAAGCAGATGAGACAAGAAAATAATGTTTTCTCGAAGGTATTGCAGGACAAACTTGAAGTGGTGAACAATTCACCTCAAAAGAAGGTTGTAACCCATCGCTTCGAGCCAACCTCAAAGAAAGTTCTTCTTTTCATTGGAGGCTTGGCTCTATCTCTTGTCATTTCCATTTGGGGCAATCTCACCCAATGGCGAGAGCACCAAGATTGGGAGGAGGCAGACTTGAAATATCGAGCATTGAAAATGGCGCTTCCATCCGGCGACCCGAATATTCGCTACATAGAGAAGTTTTTCTCTGTTTGTCGAGATGAGAAAGTTATTGATGATGTAAGAAATCGTGTTGCTGCTTATGAGGATTCTGTTCGTCATCACTATGAAATGGTTGAAATGGCAGCATACAAAGATAGTATAGCCAATAAACTTTTGCAAGAATCAAAAAGCATAAAACGTGCTATCAAAAGCTCCAAATAGTGTTTTGGGAAACAAACTAAACTAAATGAGAGGGAAATACAACTTTAATCTATTCCCCTCTCATTTATTTAGTGCAAACTTACATTTAGGATAATTTGAGCACCCATAAAAAAAACATATCTTCCTTTGCGTAAAACTAAAAATAGTATAAATCTTCATTATTGGGAAAACTATACTGAACAAAATGCAAATAAATTGCATTAAACTATAACAGTGATAGCATGACACAGTTTAGCTTACACTCTCGTTAACACACACTAATTCTTGTAGAACCATAATAAAAAACTCCCCATAGAGTTTACTTTGAATTTACGTAAATGACAAGATTTTTTGCCTGATTAACAAATATAGAATCTCCTTTTGCTTCATAAGAAAATAATGTATTATTATCCAAAAGTTTATCCTTACTAATCACAACAATTCTAACCAAAGGAATCCCTAAATAGTTTGCGAGTTTTTTATCAGATTCTACTTCACTTTTAGTATAGGATATTATACCATCACTCCTATACACATCTACATTTTGCAGTTTATTTTTAACATAATAAACACTCTTTTTTATAGTATATTTCTTCCCTTTATATTCTATCGTTCCACAAGAATTATTATATTGTAATCCTGAGGAAACTTCTTTACAATATATTATATTGAAAGAATTATACTCTTGCTCCATAGAGCAAGAGTATAAAATATAGGTAAAAGCGTAAAGCGTAATTAAACAAATGTGATTTCTCATTTTATGGTTACATTTACAGTTTGAGGTCTTTCATTCACATTTCACCCATGTCGTAAGTAGAGGTCGTTACATTGCCCTCCGTGTCGGTGACACGGACAAGGCGCTGTATGCCGTCATACTCAAACGAGGTGGTAATCTCACCGTCAGGACCGCTCTTCTGGTGGTCTTTAAGGTCTTGCCACTGCCATTGGTATGGGTAGCCTGGACATGGAAAATATTTCAAAGATACAAGGAAAATATCCTCTGATAAGCCCTGACGAATTTTAAGGCGGTTTATAGCCTTGTTTTGTTGGTACTTTCATACGTCTTTATTTTATGTTTTATCTAAAGAACGATTGACATTTGATTTTATTGCATAGAATTGTTCTAATATGCTATTCATGAACAGTTTTACATTCTGAACGTGAAACCTTAAGATTTTCTCAAACCATTTCAGTTTGACTATAACTATCATAAAATGAGGGTATGCAAACTAACATACCCTCATTTTTATTTTAGCTTTTACAACTTAATCATCATAATAACTTAATGGTCTGTTAAAAGATGGGAAATTTTTAAAATAGTAAATTTTAATTTTTGTTCCTATTTTATCACTCTCCCCCTCTTTGATTAAAGAATTTCCTGTATAAAATTTTCCATTTAAACTAAACTCATACATATAACAACTTTCTGTCCATCGATGAACCCATGACGATGTGTTTGATGTTATTATCGCTTCAGTTTGTACACCGCAATGTTCTAAAACAACAGACAAAATAGGAGATGCAAGCGCATAAATAAAAACACATACACAAATTGTAAAATAGACATTTGCAACAGTAATTTTACTGCAAATGTCTTTTTTTCTATTTTGGGATCTATTTTTTCTTCTGTTCATTTCGACTATTATTGTTTTTATAATATTCTATAATTTGAATTGCCTATTTTATTGGACAGTAGTGAATTATGATAAATCGAGTTACTTCATTAAAATTGATTTATTATTGTAGCCATAGCCGATAATCTTGACGTCTACTTTTGAATGGATTAAAGTTGGTGAACCTTGTATCTTGTATTGGAAGTAGATTGTATCTATTTTCTCTGTTGTGGCTATTTTGAGAGTTTTAACTTGATTGAATATTTCCATTGTTATCTTTTTGAATTTTTTATTGTCGCAAATAACCACTCTTTTTTTTACAATATATCCTTGTTGGTCTGTCTTGTACTCAATAGCAACGTATGCCTCCAAATTATTTTTTTGAAACTCAATAGGATATTTACACTTTTTTTCCAATTCGTTTATAAACAACTCTTTATTTCTATAGTCAGGATTACCTGTGCTTACTTGGCATACATCAAATAGTTGCGGAGATGTTCCCACAAGAGACACATTAGTATTGGAGTTGCATGAACCAAATACTACCAAAACTGTCAATAATATAATACCCACTAATTCCTTCATCTTTATTCTATATGATTTTATCTATGACTCCACTTTAAAAGTGGATTAAATTTGAATTAAACATATGCCTTGGAAAGCCTTTATGCAATCCTCGGCGTTAACTAACTCTGACAACCAGTTGGCGAACGAGTTGTTTATGCAACGTGAAAATGTCTTCGTCAACCTTGGAGGTTACTTCCTTGTAGAACTTGTTATGCCAAGCTGACTCATCGTCGTACATACGACTCTCTCGCTTGCACATCAGCCCTGAAGGAGAACTGAACAAGTTGAATTGCTTTGTCTTTGGACTCTTTTGGAAATTTCAGTGATACCTAAAAATTTCTTTGCGGTTTTTCGTGCCCTAATCAATATCTCCTAAAAAGACTGGTTATTTCATAACCATAATGTTATGATTTTTTAATTAATTTGCGTAATATTTTTTCCCATTTTTTTTCAGTTACAAATGATTCTGGAAGATTTGGCAAAAAAAACAAAAAAATATTTAAATAATCGATAAACTCATAAATGACGAAGCAAAAAAAACAAATTATACTTGATAATATTTTTATTATTTTGTCCATAACAATATTGTTAAATTTTAGTAAAGGTATGTAAGCATGATAACTTACGGTGTAGAAGGTCTCAGCACCGTTGCAATACTTCAAAGAAGCAAAATGTGAATATTTTTTGCCTCTTCCTGTTGATTTTACAGGAGGGTTATATCCTTGTCTTGATGATACATACATATGTTCTTATTTTGGTGTTATAATAAAAGAACGAAGATTGATAAAGTTTATTGCTTAGGATTACATCATTTTACAAATGAAAACACTATATGCTTGTGTCGGAAAGGTATATATGAGCTGATGGTAGAGTCGTCATCAACAACAATGGCCCTGATTTGATAAACTCAGCAGGAATACTTGCTATTCATTTTTTATGATGGGGTTATGTTCACAAGTTTGAGATTTCATGTAAAAAAGTCCTAATTTCTATGTTTCTCTTCTTGCAAATTATGGGATATTAAGAAAAATATCGTATCTTTGTCCCCGAATTGAGGCGTTCTTTGCATATTGCAAAATACAGAAACGAGCAGAAGGTCGCTCGTTTCCATATTGTTACCTATATAATATAGGCAAACGCCCAACTTCTTGATTTTCAATCAAAGTCCAATTTAGAGCGAGTTAGTTTTCTTAACGGGATTTGGAATCTGGGGCTGCTGAAAATCGGGGCTTATCACACCCTGATTTTTGGCGGTTACCTAAAAAAGCCGTACCTTTGCATCGTCAAAAATTAATTATTAACCCTTTAAAAAACTGATTGACTATGGGACAAGGAACTAGTAAGTATCGTAAGATTATGCGTACCCCTCAGACGGGTGAGAACGCTGGTAAGAAGCTCTGGTATGCTACTGCCGTGAGCGACCGTGAGATGAGTTTCGAGGACTTCGTGACTCATATCTCCGAGCACAACTCTCCATACAGCCGAGGCACTATCCACGGTGTGCTGATGGATACCCTCGACTGCCTGAAGCATCTGATCCTGGATGGCAAGAGCGTGCGTTTCTCCGACCTCGGATTGTTCTCCATCGGCATGACTTCGCGTGGCGAGGTGAGCAAGGAGAAGGTGACGGCAGCAAGCGTGCAGGGCGTGCATCTTATTGTGAGAAACACAAAGAGCTGGAGCAATGCCGAGCTGAAGAAGCTCACCAAGATTGTGGCATACGATGATTATACATCGGGAGCCGATGGCGGCGGTGGAACTGGGAATACACCGGGCGGAGGTGGTACTAGCCAGGGTGGCGGCGGTACTAGCCAGGGCACTGGCGGCGAAACCAACAAGGATAACGGCGGAACATCGCAGGGCGGCGGTGAAACCGACAGCAGCGGCGACAACGTAAATTTTTAAATCTTGCTGATGCGGATTGCAAATCCGCAGAGCTCAAATAGGTTAGGACGTTTTTTAACGGCGGATTGCAAATCCGCCGAAACGCCTAACGGATTGCAATACGACGAAACGCCTAACGGATTGCAAATACGACGAAACGCCTAACGGATTGCAATACGCCGAAACGCCTAACGGATTGCAATACGACGAAACGCCTAACGGAAATAATCATTAATCACTAAAAAAAAACTGCGTATGAAGAAAGAAACATGGAAGACTGTATTTCAGATTGTACTATCTATCTTGACCGCTATTGCCGCCTCTCTGGGCGTGACGAGCTGCATGTCCTAGAACTGCACAAGGATTCTTGAATTGAACAATTTACCAAAAAAATTATTAAAAAAGGAGGGAACGTCGCCGTTCCCTCCTTTTTTTATGCTATCTAAAATAATACTTCTTGTATTCTATTTCGCTTATCAGCCTTAGCGGATGAACAGCAGCTCACGATACTTCGGCAAGGTCCAGAGTTCATCGGCCACCAGCAGCTCAAGCTTGTCGATCTGATAGCGGATTTCCTCCATCTTCGGAGCTACCGTATCATGATAGGCTACAGCCTTCTCACGCTCACTCTCTATCTTGTTGGCTACCTTGCGGGCATCCACCAATGCCTCTACACCACGCTCTATCGACTCGGTGCGCTCGGCTATCTCACGAATGATCTTCACGTTGCGGGCTGTCAGCTTCTTGCCTTCCTCACCTCCGAAAATGTGGATCATACCCTCTACATTCTTTGCCAGACGGCTCTGATAGTGGGTAGCCACAGGGATGATGTGGTTCATGGTCAGGTCGCCCATCACACGAGCCTCAATCTGAATCTTCTTGGTATAGGTCTCCCACTTCACCTCGTTGCGCGCCTTCAGCTCGCTCTCGCTCATCACGTTGGTCTTGGCAAACATCTCGATGCTCTCCTTGTCCAGATAGCGGTCGAAGACTACCGGGCAGGATGCCTCGCAGTCCAATCCACGCTTCTGAGCCTCTTCCTTCCACTCGTCAGAATAGCCGTTGCCATCGAAGCGGATAGGCTTGCAGGTCTTGATATCCTCTCTTACGATGTCGATGATTGCCGAAGTCTGGTCCTCGCCCTTGGCTATCAAGGCATCTACACGAGCCTTGAAGTTCTCGAGCGCCTCAGCTACGGCTGCATTCAATACGATGAGAGAAGATGCGCAGTTTGCCTCAGAACCTACGGCACGGAACTCGAAGCGGTTGCCGGTGAAGGCGAATGGTGAGGTACGGTTGCGGTCGGTATTGTCGATCATCAGCTCCGGAATCTCAGGGATATCCAGCTCCATTCCCTTCTTGCCAGCCAGGGCGAAGAGTTCCTCCTTGTCAGCCTTCTCGATATGGTCGAGCAGGTCGGTGAGCTGCTTTCCGAGGAATGAGGAGATGATGGCTGGAGGTGCCTCGTTGGCTCCCAGACGGTGGGCGTTGGTAGCACTCATGATGGAAGCCTTCAGCAGTCCGTTGTGCTTATAGACACCCATCAGGGTCTCTACGATGAAGACTACGAAGCGGAGGTTATCCTCAGGAGTCTTGCCTGCTGCATGAAGCAGCACACCGGTATCGGTGCAGAGACTCCAGTTGTTGTGCTTGCCCGAACCGTTGACGCCGGCGAATGGCTTCTCGTGAAGGAGCACACGGAAACCGTGCTTGTGAGCCACACGCTTCATCAGACTCATCAGGAGCATATTGTGATCTACTGCAAGATTGCACTCCTCGAAGATTGGTGCCAACTCAAACTGGTTAGGAGCCACTTCGTTATGGCGGGTCTTGCAAGGGATGCCAAGTTCGAGTGCCTGGATTTCAAGATTCTTCATGAAAGCCTGCACACGCTCTGGGATGGTTCCGAAATAATGGTCGTCCATCTGCTGGTTCTTGGCCGAATCGTGACCCATCAGGGTACGTCCGGTGAGCATCAGGTCTGGGCGAGCCGAATAGAGGCTCTCATCTACCAGGAAGTACTCCTGCTCCCATCCGAGATTGGTCTGCACCTTCTTTACCTGTGGGTAGAAATAGTGGCACACCTCGGTAGCCGCCTCGCTCAGGGTATGGAGCGAGCGGAGCAATGGAGCCTTGTAGTCCAGCGCCTCACCTGTATAAGATATAAAGATGGTAGGGATACAGAGGGTATCGTCGATGATGAACACAGGCGATGTAGGATCCCATGCAGAATAGCCGCGAGCCTCGAAGGTGTTACGGATACCGCCGTTAGGGAAAGAGCTGGCATCCGGTTCCTGCTGCACCAGCAGCTTGCCGGAGAATTCCTCAATCATACCACCCTTACCGTCGTGCTCCACGAAGGCATCGTGCTTCTCGGCAGTACCTTCTGTCAATGGCTGGAACCAGTGAGTATAATGTGTTACCCCGTTTTCCTCAGCCCAGAGCTTCATGCCGGCAGCCACGGCATCCGCGATGGAACGGTCCAGACGATTACCGTTGTCTATCACATCGATGAGCTTCTCGTACACATCAGATGGCAGATACTTGTACATCTTCTGGCGGTTGAATACATACTTGGCGAAGTACTCCGAAGGGCGCACCTTGGGAGTTTCCACCTCAACAGGTCTCTTTTTAAAGGCCTCGGCTACAACCTCAAATCTCAAATTAGCCATTCTTCTTTTATTATTTTATAAGTTTGCGGGTGCAAAGTTACGAAATAATTGGCTAACTGCTACCATTTTGCCCGTTTTTTTATGTATAATTCAAACTTTTCTTATTTTGATTACAGGATTCTGCCCACAATCTGCAACTTGAGCACAGGATAGAACTGGATTTTATCCACGATGTCGGCGATGTCACCGCCATCCTCCTTACCCATCGAATCATTGAGAGCTTTCCTGACATCCACCTCCTCGCCGTTCTGATATACCTTCAGCTTGCCCATATACTGGCAGCCGATCTCCCAGCGGAAGCCCAGACGGTTCTTGGGAACCACTCTGCCGAATCCCAGACCGAGATAAGGACGGAAGGAATTGCAGCGCAGGTCGGCATTGATATCACCATTCTTGTCGAACTTGATATTATAATCTGAAAGATCTGCACCTACGTGTTTCAGAATCTCATCCTCATATTCAGGATATTTGTTGATAAACCGGGCAAGATCCTCGCTGTGACCGCTCAGCTTGGCAATCTTGGCACCGCCAAAAGCGAAGCCGGCAGCCACGAAGAACTTGCTGTTGCCGCCGAAAGGATAGATATTCGCCTTGGCATGAAAGGCTGTACGGGAGAAATCAGCATCCACATCCACCTCAGAATCTGGAATCCTTACGGTCTGTCCCTGGACATTGATAGTGGCATCTGCCGTCAGGTTCATCTTGTCAGATATCTTGAGCATCTTAGGCAGAATATCCACGCCTGCCTCCAGCTCCACGAAATTGGAGATAGGAGCCGCCACACCTATGCTGATACCTTCGGTACCCACGCCTGCATTCAGACCCACATGATTGAATGCAGATCTCTTGAACTGTGCAAAACCACTTGTTGTAAATACGAGGCACAAGATGGCCATCATCAAAATCTTTTTCATCATTTCCATTATTTTTTAATAGTTAGCATTCACATCTCACACACGTTATTTCTTCTTGCTTGCCTTCCACTCGAAAAGATAGTCGATGCCCTTGATCTTTACCTTGACAAAGAGATCGGCAGCCTTGCGGTCGGTGGTATAGAGATAGCCCGAAACCACTTCGCCCGGATGGATGGTGGTGCGCTCCAGATAGCCCAGGTCCTCAGGCATCTTGTCGGAATACTTCATGCGGTTGCCGTCTTCCAGCTGCTGCATCCGGCAGATACGGGTCTGGAAATCCTTCAGCGTATTGGAGGTTCCGGCATCAAACACCTGTGCGCCCAGGTTGGCATTCACGTTGTTCTCACGTTCGGTCTGCACAATCGCCTTGTTCTTTACCGCACGCTTAGCCACCTTCTTCTTGAACTTGAAGATTTTCTTGTCATACTCATCAGCGCCCACCAGTTCGAAATCCTTGCGCTTGCCGCCCTTCATATCGTAGATTTCAATCTGAGAAGGGTCGATATCCACATTGATCATACTCTTGTTGACGATGAAGACGCCGATTTCGCGGTAATCGCCGATGTTCTCATCCACCATCGAATTGCTCACGCCCACGATGAGTCCGTTCTTGTTGTAGTAAGGCCATGCCACACCGTTCTTATACTCGGTGAGGATTTCATCAGGCGAAGGGGTTTCCAGAATAGGCTGGTGGTCGGTGAGCGAATACTTGGAATAGTTGCCGTCGGCATCCACCACTACATAAAATCCTTCAGAGATATCATTCTTGTAGGGAGTAAGGGTGCATACCCTGCCGTTCTCCGTGAAAGAGGCTCCTACCCCCATTTTCTTGCCCTGGTTCATGAAGAAATGCTCCTTCACGTTGCCGTTACTATAATAAGAGGTATATTCGCCCGAGAGCAGTCCTGCCAGATAGGTCTTCTTCTGCTCTACCTGTCCATCCTTGAAATAGGTGGTAAAGGTGCCGGCAAACTGGCTCTTGGTATCATCCTTCTTGTCGAGGACCACAAAGCTGCCCTCGCCCTGCAGTTCGCCACTCATATAGTAGGTGCGGAACTCCTTGGCTGCCGTAGAATCAGCAGGATAGAGCGCCAGGCGATAATAGTTGGCGAAAGCCTTGTTAGGGGTTACCTTCCAGCTCTTGTTGTAATAGAGGGTGTCCAGCCGGTCTTGCGGAACGGGAGGAGTTTCTGGCACGATTTTCTCCTGCGCCAGGGCTGTCTGTCCTCCGAAGAGGGCAATCATCATGATGATGACCGAATACTTATTTTTCATCATAATTATTATGTTTTTAAATACTTAAGAATCTATCTATCAGTTTTTTTCTATAGAGCCTGCCCACCTTTACATAGTCGATTTCATCGAAAGGGGGATAGAAATGGCAAACATTGTCAACCACCTCGATAAGGTAATTGATGTTGACGATGAACTTCTGGTTTACCTGCATGAAATGAGGGGCGAGCGCAAGCAGGTCGGTGCTCTTCACGCTGCGTTTCAGCCTGATAGGCTTTCTGTTACCCGCCACCACCACCTCCCAGCATCTCACTTCGTGATTATACTGGAAGAGGCAGACATTCTCCTTATCCACCAGCCTGAAATCCACGGAGTTGGTATAGAAGAGCAGCTTGCCGTTAGCAACGGGGGCATTCTTCACGCCAGCCCCTACCACTCTCTCAGCCTCTTTTTCAGCCTCTTTTTCAGCCTCAAGCTCTTTTTCAGCCTCTTTCTCCAGTCGTCTGACGATGGTATCCAGCTCCTGGGGATTGATAGGCTTGAGCAGCACATCGAAAGCCTGCTTGCGGAAGGCTGTCAGGATATATTCATCGTATGCCGTGTACATCACCACCTGGCAGCGGCGGTGCACGAATCCCGACAGCTTATCCAGGAAATCCAAGCCATTCACATCGGGCAGCTGGATATCCAGGAAAAGCACATCGGGCTGGTACCTGTTTACCATCGCCAGGCCGTCAAGCCCACAGAGCGCGCATCCCAGCACCTCCATATCGTATTTCGTTTCCAATAAATCAGCCAAAGCCTTGCCTGAAGATTTATCGTCGTCTATGATTACAACTTTCATACACCTTATTATATTGTTTATATTCAAATTTCGCAAGTCCTGCTATATCACGAAGCCATCGGGTATGCATACCTGCGCCAGACATCCTGCCACGCTGCCATCTTCTGCCTTCCGGTTCTGCAGCGAGAAGGTCATCTTGTGGCGATTATGCTCGTTCACCACAGCCAGGGTCTGGGTGATGATGCCCAGTCCGGTACGCTTCTTCCCCTTCTGGCGGATATCGAATCCCCTGCCGTTATCCAGCACGGAAACCACGGTATAGCCCGGCTGCTTTCTGCCTACCTTTACCTGCAAGATCTTCCTTCCCTCCCAGCCTCTCAGTCCGTGAACCAGGGCATTCTCTACCAGTATCTGGACAAACATCGACGGGATATACGTATTCTCCACATCCACTTCGGGATCTATCTGCAGCGAGAAATCGAAATCATCGCCCATCAGCGGAGTTTCCACCGCCAGATACTGCTTCACGAAACCGATCTCTGCGGCCAGAGATACCTTCGACTGGCAGGACAGGTCGAGGTTGCTGCGTATCAACCGGGCAAGCCCCATCAGCTCGTCGGCTTCCGCCGTACCGGCATGCAGAATCTTGTTGTTGAGAACATTGAAGACGAAATGAGGAGAGATTCGGTTTCTTGCTCCTTCCAGCTTCAACTGCAGTACGCGATGCCTGCTCTCTTCAAGCCGCTTGCCGGATCGCATGCTCTTGATGACGAAGAACATGCACAGCAGCAGAATCAGCAGCACTACAGCCAGGGCGATAGATCGGGTCTGGTTCAGCTGTGCCGTCTTGTGCTCAAGCACCAGGTCGTGATGCAGTTTCAGCGTATCCTGGGAAAAGCGGTCCATGATTTCAGAAGCTCTCATCTTGATTCTGTTGTGCTCCAGCGAATCATTCTTCTGCATATCCCTGCGCAGATTCTCGAATGCCATGCGGTAATCGCCCTTGGCGAGGTAATATCGCTGCAGATACTGATTGCGGATCTGGCGCAGATTGAAGGCTACGAGATTGCTGAGATTCTCACCGAACTGCTGCCTCTCGCTGTCCAGAATGCGGGTAACAGCCGCCATATCTCCCTTCTTCACCTCCTGACCGATATGAATCGTATTACAGTAATATACCGCCTCTCGATCGTGGTTGGCCACCATGAAAGGCTCACTCTCGGCAAGATATTTCTCCGACTGGGCAATGCTGTCCAGATTGAGATACACATCTGCCATATTCAGCTTGCAGAGATACATGTCGAAGCAGTCGCCCTTCTTGTGCTTCTCCAGCAACTGCTTCAGCTGCAGGAATTTGCGGAGCGACTGGGCATAGTCTTTCTTATAATAGTAGTAGTTGCCGTAATTGTTCAGGTAATACGCCTGCATAGCCAGCGACATCTGCGGGAGATGGTCTTCCGTCTGCTGATAGCACTGGAGCGATGCATCGAAATCATTGAGTTTCAGGTAGATGGTAGCCAGACCCACATAGAGGGAGACATTCTCCTCCTTGGGCAACTGGAGGGAATCTACCAGAAAGAGCGCACGGCGATACCAGGAGGCAGCCTGCGGCAACTGATTCTTGAAGAGATAGGCATCACCCAGGTTGGCACAGATGCTAGGCGCCTGATGCTGCACATCGCTACGCATGGAATAGGCATAGGCAGACTGGTAGAGCGAAACCACCTCGTCTGCCTTGCGATGAAAATTATGATAGTTGATGCCCTGGCAGTTGTAGGTATAGGCAAGAAGTCCGTTGCGGCGCGGAGTATCAGGCTGACGGAGGGCGAAACGCAGGGTGCGGTCCACATAGCCTACCGTAGAATCGGGCGTTGCCGACTGACAGAACCATCTTCCCTTCCTGGCATAATACTCATAAAACGTGAGGCTGTCTTTCGACAGCTTCATACCTTTTTCTATTTCCGTCTTAGCCTGCGGCGACTGCGCATTGAGGAGTTCATCGAGCTGATGCAGTTTTTCGATACGCAGGTTATCAGCAGTTTCCTCTGCCGATTTCCGGCAGGAAGCCAGGATCATCAGCAGAGGCAAGAGAGGCAGGAGAACCTGCCAGAGGCAAAACTTATCATTTTTCATCATTTCTATTATTTTCTACAGAACTTTCGCAGTCCTGGACTGCGAAAGTTAAGTTTTCTACGAATTTACCTTGCAAATATAGGCAAATTAACGCAGACGAGCAAGCTTTTGGAATATTTTTTTCTTCTTAAAGTCATCAAACTTACATTTTGATATCAGATTGAAATGATTGCGGGCTGCCACGCGGGTGCTGCGGGTATCATCGTCATCCTCCATCATGGCACGGAGCGCTTCTTCGGTTACACCATCCAATACCATCATATAGATTGGGGCATATTCTTCAATATCCTCAAAAGTGTTCTTGTCTGTAGCGCCTGTAGCATGAGGATCATACTCCAGCGTAATCAGCATCTTCTTCTTTGCCGAATAGAAGTTTACCGCCATATAGCCATCCTCATTGTCCTCTCCCATATTGGTAAGACCCAATTTGGCTGCCGCATTCTTCAACTTCTGATAATCGCTGCTTCCACCATTATAATAAATGATGCCGCCCTTACCCAGATTGAGACTTTCCGTAATCAGCAGTGCCAAAGGAGCCTTTGCCTCCAGCTGTGGAGTGAAAGAAGGGAAGCCTGCATCTACCGGCTTGACGTTGCGAAGTGTCTTGGCTGCAGCCAGGAGCGGATAGCTCATCATCTTGCCAACCAACTTGGCGTTATCATCATATTCTGCATCAGATTCCGGTTCATCGGCATCATCTTCGTCAAAAGAAGCCTTGCCGAAGGCTCCATTTCCTTCCAGTGAGAACACAAAATCATTGCCGTTTCTCTGTACGGTGCACTTCATTTCCTTGCCCGGCATAGTCCGGAACAGGCGCTTCTCTGTCCGATTAGCCACGCTGGCTGTTACACCATCCGTATAGGTAGTCTTCTCCTTATCATAATGAGCTACCAATATAGACATCAAGATGTTAGCTCTTTCTTCTGGTATCAGCATCAAATTATCATCCAGGAGAAGCACACCGCTAATCGGACTCGTGTAGGTTGGTATAGGCCATTCTTCATTGCCCAGAACATCAGAGAAGATGTGGATCACATTGGTATTAACACCTCCAGTTCCGCTTAAAATCAGTTCTACATATACATCCTCATTCTCGATGGTTATGTCCCCGGAAATCTCATCACCCCGATAGGTTCGGGCATGTACGGTGGCCTTGCCCTTCATATCCTTCGGTACATACACATTGAAGTTACCATCCTTATCGGTCTGGAGAACTTCTGTCTTAGCCTTTTCCGTCTGCACCCATACCGAAGAGCGGATGCCGTCGCCCCGCTCGTTCATCACCTTGCCATATACGCGAACCAGATGAGGCAGCGTGATATCCACTTGGCGCTTTTCTCCCGGAGAGAGGGCAGGAACCTTTACGGAAACCTTCTGGTCGATGCCGCCATAGTACAGATTCTTCACAGTGATGCTGAAGTCTGTATTGGCAGGAACTTCGTGCGAATAATATCCATCCGATTTGGATACAGTAGAAGCCAGCAACTGTCCGATGCTCAATCTTACACCTGGCAGAACCTTGCCGGTATCATCCTTTACATATCCATAAACAGTGCCCTGCTTTTCAGGATAATCCAGGTTGACCCAGGAGAAATGAGCCACTTCTCCTACATATACATTTCCCTGCAATGCGGCACTTCCTTCTTCCTCCCAGAGGCCAGTCTTCTCATTGAAGCTCCACAAAGGGATGCTGGCTGGCGGATTCTCACCCATTCCGGCTGGTATCGGGAAGGTAAGCTTTGCCTTGCAGCCATCCTTGAGCTGCAGCTTGTCGCCATTTTCGGCATACATGTTCAGGTCGGTCATTCCGTAGGAAACCAGTTGGGCGCTGGAGTTGTCGGAACGCACAGCGGCGAGGTCGCCACCAGGCATCATCTCAGAGAATCGCTCATTGTTAGGATCCAGATACACCATCTCCGACTTCACCTTTCCGGTATAGCCGGCTCCGGTGCCATCCACCTTGTATCCATCCTGCGGCATATCAATCTTCATTTCGCCAGCCTGCAGGGTCTGGTCGGATGAAGAGGAATAGGTCTTGATGCTGGTGAAATCATTGTTCTCCTTCCTGCACATCACCACCTCCCAGCTTGCGCCATCGGCAGCATCATCGTCAGCATCCATAGAACGCACCACATCAAAATAGCCCGCCTTGCTGAATCTCACTACCGAGCGGTCGTTCTGGACACTTACTACCTGAATCTGGTCGAATTCAAAGAATCCGTCGGTATTGGTAGTAGCAGCAGAAGAGCCGCTCACGATGCTCACGCCCTCGATAGGAGTGCCGCTGGCATCTCTCACGATACCCGAAAGAGCGATGTCTTCCATTCTTCCTTCTACGAGTTCCGGCGGATTAATGCCTCCATCGTCGTCGCCATCATCATCTCCCTCATTCAGCAAATCCTGAAGTTTGCTGCATGAAGCGAACGTCATCAACATCATCAACAATGCCATGAACACAAAAGTTAAGCTGTGAATTTTCCGTCTCATAAGCCTTACATGTTTATCAGTTAATACAAAAATAGAATCTTATTGATTGAACAAATAGAATCTTATTGATTACACAAATAGAATCTTATTGATTGCAAAGATATATAAAAAAATGTATATTCGCAACCTCCCTTTTCGGGGCATCGTGTCTATTTGTTATCAAATGCGTTTAAACGTCGTTTTTTCGGGTTTATTCGACAATAAAAAAAACAAACTATACGGTTAAAACGGGCTGAAAGCCCAAAAGCTCTTAGCCCAGGGCATCGCCCTGGGTATAATAGCAATCAATAAGACGCCCTGTAAGGGCAAAAGCTTTGTTTTATTGCTTGGTTCTTTAAAGCTTTTGCCCTTACAGGGCGACGGGTTTGCGTCCACAATTACCCAGGGCGATGCCCTGGGCTAGGAGCTTCTGCCCTTTCAGGGCGTATTGGGTAATTTCAACCGTGCAGGTCGCCTCATCAGTACTATCATGGCAACCTCTCTGTAACGTCTTTGCGCCTTGTAAGTACTATCGTTGTTGCTTGTAAGTACTATCGCTGTTGCTTGTAAGTACTATCATCGTGCCTTGTAAGTGCTATCATTGTTGCATCGGTTTCACGTAAAAAGTCTTCGGAGTAACCTTTACTTGTTATCGGAAGAATTAATACTATAAGCCGGGAAAACCTATATCTTCAGCCGCACAACAGCTGTTGTGCGCTTGCATAACAGCTGATATGCGCTCGCCCACCACCTGTTGTGCAAGCGGATATCAGCTAGTGGGCGATGAGTTATTGGATATAACGGATGCTTGAGATTACTCATTAAGCATCCGTTTTGCAAATCACCTACTTCATTTTCCACCCATCAATGGTTCCCGTCTTCGATGAGAAGTTGCAGCCAATCTGATAAATCTTTCTTCCATCTGCAGCATATTCCCTGGCGTAGCCCATTTCCTCTATCTGCTTCAGGGCTTCCTCTGCCGAACCATCACGCTTGAACTCGAAGATGTAGATATAATTCTGTGTCTCTACCACACAATCTACCCTACCTTCGCTTTGCTGCTTTTCGATAAAGACCGTGAAACAGCTAATCATTCTCAATACGAGATAGAATGTGTATTGGAAATAACGTTCCTTCTCTCTTTCATCATCCTTGCGACGCTGCGTGTATGGAATGCTGGCAAAGAAAGAAGTCAAGAGATTCTCCAATTCCTTGCAATCGCCTTCTTTCATTACTTTTACAACCTGGACAACCCATGCATCCGTAGATTCTGAAGGTTTCAAATAACTTGTTGCCAACATGGTCAAAAAACCATGTTTTACCTCATCATTCGGAAAATCCAGAAGATAGGAATTAGTATCCATTTCCCAATCCTTGATGGTAAGATAACCGCTCTGATAAATCATTGGCAGAGGTGCCTCTTTGTCTGCCTTATAGTCAATAAAGCTGCTTACAGGATAATACTTATTGACGATTTCGTTGATATTTTCGTCGAAATGCGTCAACAAACGAACCAGATAAGTTGGCGAACCTGTGCGGAACCAATAATCATCAAGCCTATTCTTGCCAAAGGCATTCAAGATGCTGAAAGGATTGTAGATATCAAGCATATTGGGACTGAAGTGGTAACCATCAAACTTCCTCTTCAGCTTGTGCTTCATTCCTTCCTCTGTGGTCTTATATCTCACAGCCATTGCTTTAATCTGTTCCTCGAAAGTAGAATACAACTCCTCTTCCGTAATGCCACAAAGTGCCTCATAATGCTCATCCATACTGATGTCGTTAGGCTGGTTGAAACCACTAAACACGCTCACCTGCGAAAACTTGGTGACACCAGTGAGCAAGACAAACTGCAAATAAGCATCGGCAGCCTTAAAGACACTATAGAAACCTTTCAAGATTTCACGATGCCAGTCCTCGAGCAATCGCTCCTGACCATCAATCGTTGTCTTAATATTCGTATCAAGCACATCCAGCAATGGCTTGTCGTATTCATCTATCAGCACAACAGCACGGAGACCAGTCTTCCGATGAGCCTCCTTCAATACACTTACAAATCTATCCCCCAAAGTTACACTATACTCATCCTTTCCATAAATTGCTTCTTGTCTTTCCACAAAAGACATCAGTGTTTGTTCCAACACACCAGGATTAGTAAAGTTATTACCATTAAAGTCGAGGTGGAACACTGGATATTGCTTCCACTCCTTCTCCTGCTTGTCGATGGCAAGCCCCTTGAACAACTCCTTCTTGCCTTCAAAATAACACTTCAAGGTAGAAACGAGCAATGACTTTCCAAATCGTCGTGGACGACTCAGAAAGTATATTTTACCTTTAGTCACTAAGTCATAGACCAATGCCGTCTTATCGAGATAAACATAATCATCTTCTATGATTTGTTCGAAGTCCTGTATTCCTATAGGATATTTCATATTGCTGCCATTTTATGTCGAGTAAGTAGAGGGAATTTCACCCTCCCTTCTCTCGGAACCGTGCTTGACAGTCTCCCATCACACGGCTCTTCGTACTTAACTCTTTTGTTTATTAGTTTATATTCTTTATTAACCTAGACGTGGATAGGGTACAAATCCCTTCACCTTCTGTCTCAGGACACACTATCTGAGGGCAAAGATAATACTTTATCTCCTAATCTCCAAAACTTTTCAAGAAAAACTTCTACCATACAGGTATTTGAAAGTAGCTTTCTATAGACACAGGATTATGCTGGTGCTCCAAAAAAATCCCTTGCAACATTTCTGCTGCAAGGGATTCGCCATTTTTCTACCTTAAATGGTTATACACTACATAAACTTTAAAACTAAACTTAGAATCTATATACTACAAAGCTGTTCGCCTTCATCTTCACATTCAAGACGTTGCCGTTAGCCTGAGCATCTGATACAACAGGAACAACCACGTTCTTGTTGTCGATCTTGTTCTCTGCCTGGATATCATCAGCATGAAGAACAGTCATCTTACCAGGGTTCAACTTCTTGATGCCATTGAAGGTAACGTTGATTTCCTTCTCCTCGTTAGAGGTATTGGCAATCTTCACGATATAGCTCTTGGTAGCCTTGTCGAAACAAGCGGTGGCATAGAGACCATTATCGCCTGCTACAGCCTTGCCGTTCTCGGTAAGCTTCAAGACATTGGTACCCTTGTTCTCGCCGTAGAGCTGCTGAACATAGTAGTTGGCAGAACGCACAGAGCTGAGATTATCAAACCAGATGAGGTCTGGACGCCACTGCCATCCCTCTACATGAGCGAAGAGAGGAGCATAGGTAGCCTGATAAACCACATCGGCATTGCGCTCGAGACCAGTCATGAAGGCAGCCTCTGAAAGCGCAGCCTCCCAAGAGTTAGGATCGTGCTTGGCATGGGCTGCATACTCGCCGGCAAATACCTTAGGACCCTTGCGGTCGTACTTGTCGTAACGGCTGGCATTGCTGCGGAACCACTCAGGGCTCTTGTAGTAATGCTCATCTACCATATCTACGCCCAACTTGCGCATCTGCTCCCAACCATAGTCGAAATCCTTGCCGTCGGCAGATGGACCTGATGAACCGCAGATCTTGATCTTCGGATACTTGGCATGGATCTGCTCCATGAACTTCTGCAGACGCTCAGGATACATAGGTCCCCACTGCTCGTTACCGATACCTATCTGCTTCAGGTTGAATGGAGCAGGATGGCCCATATCGGCACGGAGCTTACCCCACTTGGAGGTGACAGGACCATTGGCAAACTCGATGAGGTCGAGTGCATCGTCGATATAGCTCTGGAGATCCTTGACTGCTACATGCGCATTAGGATCCTTATCATCGTTCTGATACTGGCAAGCCAGACCTACTGAGAGAATTGGCAATGGCTCTGCACCAATCTTCTCTGAAAGGAGGAAGTACTCGTAGAAGCCCAAACCCAAAGACTGATAGTAGTTAGGGAAAAGGCGATGTGGGAAGGTATCTCTCCAGCGGTTCTCGTTCAGAGGACGGTTCTCAGGAGCACCCACAGAGTTCTTCCACTCATAACGGGTATCGAGGTCGGTTCCCTCTACGATACATCCACCAGGGAAACGGAAGATGCCTGGCTTCAGGTCGGCAAGATCCTGTACGAGATCGGCACGGAGACCATTCCAGTTGTCTTCTGGGAAGAGAGAGATGTGGTCGAGATCTACGCTCTCAGAACCTTTCTCCAGATATACGCGCATCAATCCCTTGGCATCAGTCTGAGGAGAGGTCAGGGTAGCAGTAAGCTTCTGCCATTTGTTATTGGTGATGTTGATGACCTGCTTGGCAATGACATCATTCTTGGAATTGACCAGTTCTACACGAATCTTGCCCTGCTTGCCATCGATGAGATGAAGACGGCCATATACGGTGAAATCGTACTTCATATCCTTCTTCAAGCCCATACCGAAGAAACCGCGGTTCTCCAAACCGGTCTGCTTCTCACGCGCACCGGCACTCTCGAGAGTTACATAATGAGGGTTGCGGTCGAAGGCTGGCTTCACGTCGTTGAGGGTTACATTACCGAATGTATTCCATCCCATCAGGCGCTGTGGGAACTCGAAAGAGCGGTTTTCCACCATCTCTGCATAGAGACCGCCATCGGCACCGAAGTTGATATCCTCGAAGAAGATACCATACATGGTAGGCTGGATTTCTACTCCAGGCTTGTTTGCCTGAACCATAAACTGATGCTGTGCGAAAGCTCCGAGCGAAGACATCGCCATCAGCATTGCTGCGAAAATTTTAGCTTTTCTCATATTGCTTTGTTATTGTCTTTTTTAGGTTGAAATTTTCCTTTCTATATTGATACGTTTATCATATACACAATTACTGGTGCAAAGATACAAAAAATCCACCCCAAATGAGGTGGATTTTCTGATATAATATATTGGATTTTCGTTCAAATCGCTGTTTTTCTACTATTTACCCTGTGGAATAAGGGTAAATGTGAAGGTCTTGTTGCCATAATGTACACGATACTTCTCCAAAGGCCAAGCACCCCAAGAGTTCTCGCCGCCTACACCCATGTGGGCAGAATCGAGGAAGAGGTTGGTGAACTTAGACTTCTTCAGGTCGAAGCTGTGACGCTGCTCCTTGTCGTCGCCATCGTCGAGCTCCTCGGTATCGAAGTGGATAGCGCTGGCATAGAATGGAGTGCAGCTCTTCACCTGCAAGCCCAAGCCTGTGGCATCGGTCTGCTTCCACCAGCGGATATCGCTCTTGGTACCACTCTCCTGTGGACGGATGTATGGGAAGTACTGATTGTCGGCATCATCTGTGTAAACACCGATGCGCATGCAGTCCTTGCGGTCTGAGTAGTTCTCGATAGGACCACGACCGTAGTAGTTGCTCTTCTCCATGGTGTATGGCATCTGCATCAACATACCGAAACGGAACATATCGCTTACCTTAGCACCCTCTGTAGCCTTGAAGTCTTCTGTTACCTTCACGGCACCTGTATTGGCGAATACTACGTAGGTGATATCCATCTGACCCTGAACCTCCGGCATATCGAATGATGTGAGGATCGTTACAGAGTTGGTCTTCTTATCCTTCTTCACGTCGATGTTCTTCAGGTTCATCTGAGGGTTCTTCCAAGCCTTGAACTTCTTCTGAAGGCCTGCACCCATATCGTTGTCAGTAGGAGCACGCCAGAAGTTTGGCTTCAGGGTACCACCCTCGCCGAGCAATGACTTGCCATTGTAAGCATACTCAGAGATAAGACCGGTAGAACGGTCGATCTTGAAGGTGAGGTTAGGTGTGGTAACAGCTACCACATTGTTCTTCTTGGCAGCCAGCTTCATCTTCTTCTTGCCATGTCCCTGAGCCAACATCTTGCTGCAGTCGCCAGAGCAAGCCTGCTTGGTAACTACCGGCAGCTGGGCATAAGCCATCACCTGACCGGCTGTGAGCAATGGTTCAGCCTCCTTCAGACGGAAGTCGATGTTGAGGAATACCTCCTTGCCCTTGATCTTGCTCTTGTCGTAAGGGATGGTGAAGTTCTTGGTCTGCTGTGCAGGTACATCGAGGTCAGCGATGGTGCCATTCTGAGTCTCTACGCCATCCTCTTCGAGGCTCCATGCCAGTGCATAGTTGCTCAGGTCGCGGAAGAAGTTCTCATTGTGTACGCTTACCTCGCCTGTCTCGGCATTCACCATCTTAGCCCAGATGTTCTGGTACTGATAAGCCACCTCGTAAGCATGAGGGTTCATCTGACGGTCTGGACCGATGATACCATTACAGTTGAAGTTATTGTCGCTAGGATCATACTTGTTGTAATCACCACCATAGCAATATTCTATCTTGCGAAGCTCCTCATTGTTCATCTTGTAAGGCAAGATGCTCATAGGCTTCACGATATTGCGGTGCAATGCCTGATCTACGAAGTCCCAGTCGAAACCACCCTGGAGGATAGGATACTTGCGGATCAGATCCCAGTAATCGCTCAGGTTACCGCCAGAGTTACCCATGGTGTGGTTGTACTCACACTGGATGAGCGGCATCGGACTGTTTGGATCCTTGGCATACTTCTCGGAAGCAGCAACAGGATAGTACATAGGGCAGAAGATATCTGTACCCTCGCCACGGCGAGCCTGCTCGTACTGAACAGGGCGGGTCTTGTCCTGGCTCTTGATCCACTTGTAAGCCTGCAGGAAGTTGTCGCCCATCACGGTCTCGTTACCCATACTCCATGTTACGATGGAAGGATGATTGAAGAACATAGACACATTGTGCTGGTTGCGCTCCATGATCTGCTTGGCAAACTCAGGCTTCTTGGCAGCCGCATCGTCGCCATACTGGAAACCATGGCTCTCCTGGTTAGCCTCAGCCACAACATACAATCCGTACTTGTCGCAGAGATCATACCAGCGAGGATCGTCTGGATAGTGGCAGGTACGAACGGCATTGATGTTCATGCGCTTCATCATCATGATGTCCTGAATCATGCGCTGCTCACTTAAGTTGTAGCCCTCGTCCGGATCAATCTCATGACGGTTGGCACCCTTCAGGAGAACAGGCTGGCCATTGACCAGGAACTGCTTGTTCTTGATCTCCACCTTGCGGAAACCTACCTTTACCTGTACAATCTCGTATGGCAGATACATACCGCCATTCTGGATAGGAGATACAACGAGGGTATAGAGGTTAGGAGTCTCAGCACTCCACTTGCGAACATTCTTCACACGGAGCTGATACTTAGCCACACCATTCTTTACATTATCGGTACCTGTAACGATTACCTCCTTGCCATCTGGGTCGTAAAGACCGAAGTATGCCAGGGTATTGCCCTGCACCTTGGCTGTGATGTTGAGGTAACCATCCTTATAGTTGTTCTTCAAATCTGTCTCTACACGGACATCGAGCAGACGATGATCCTTAGAGCGGGCATAGAGATAGTTCTCACGAGCCGGACCGCTCAGACGCCAGAAGTCCTGATCCTCACACCATGAACCGTCACACCAGCGGAATGTCTGGAAGGCGATGAGGTTCTTGCCCTTCTTCAGGAATGGAGTGATATCAAACTCAGCGGCAACCTTGCTATCCTCTGCATATCCGGCAAACTTTCCGTTGACATAGAGATAGATATTGGATGTTACACTACCGAAGTGAGCGATGACGCGCTTGCCATCCCAGTTGGATGGGATATTGATTTCACGGCGATAGGATCCTACGTGGTTGTCCTTGGTAGGAACAGCTGGTGGCTGCTGGTCGAAGTGGCCACGCCATCCGAAGCCCACGTTTACATACTCTGGCTGACCATAGCCCAACATCTCCCAGTTGCCTGGCATCTGGATGTTGTTCCATTTAGAGTCATCAAGGTCAGTCTTGTAGAAGTCAGTAGGGCGCTCATCTGCATTGGCTACCCAGTTGAACTTCCATGTGCCCTCAAGCGACAGGTAGTTCATACTCTTCTTCTTGTCAAGATACTCAGCACCTGTTCCAGGGAAGTCGTTAGGATCGTAAGCGAAGTGCATTGTGTGCAGAGGCAAACGATTGATTTCATTCACTTGGAGGTCGTGCCACTCTGTGAAAGTTGGCTGCTGGATGGCTACCGTCTTTACAGACGACTTAATGGCAGCCTTCGGTTTTCTTGCACCAAAGGCCACCATTGCCAATCCTGCCATACTCAATGTTACGAACAGTCTTTTATTCATTACTATTATAGTTTTGTATTAAGATATTTATCATATTCACAAGCGGTAAGAAGCATCGCTCCCACACCGAAGTTTGCCTGGGAATTGGCATCTACGGTCTGTCCCGGGATGGCTCTTTCGCCGATTGGCTGAACATAACCCACCTTGCCGTCTTCCTGAACGGCTGTTTCCGTGAGGTAAGTCCAGGCTCTGTCTATCACCTTCTTATATTCTTTCTTGTTGAGATAACCATTGTTTACTCCCCAGAGCATTCCATAGGTGAAGAAGGCGGTACCGCTGGTCTCTGGTCCCGGCGCATGCTCAGGGTCCATCATCGAGCGGGTCCAGTAACCTTCCGGCTGCTGGATTTCAGCCACAGCCTTAGCCAGCTTTTGGAACTTATCTACGAAGAACTGATAGTGCTTGTAGTCCTTAGGCATATCCTGGAGCACCTTTGCCAGACCGGCAAGAACCCAGCCATCGCCGCGAGCCCAGAAATCCTTCTTGCCGTTGGCACTCTTGTGCTTCGGATAGATGTACTTTCCATCGCGGAAGTAGAGGTTGGTCTCCTTGTCGAGCATAATCTCGTCAGTGGTGAGGAGGTTATCGTAGAGCTTGTCGAGATACTTCACATCGCCGGTAAGCTTGTACATCTTGGTCATCACAGGCATCACCATGTAGAGGGCATCGCTCCACCACCAGTAGTCTGTTGGCTCAGAGTAAGCCTCGTAGTGCATCACCTCCTTGGCACGCTTCACCATGAATTCTGAGGCTGCGGCATTACCCTTGGCTGCTTCGATGTTGTAGAGGTCGATGTAGGTCTGGAAGCAGATCTGCCAGTCGCCGAAGAGTACGTGATCCTTACCCTCGCCGTATGGTTTGTACTTCCACTTGGCAGGATTAGCCTCTGTGGCACCGGTCCAGTCGTTATGCTCAGCCCAACGGATGGAGTAATCGAGCATCTTCTGGTCCTTCAGCATCTTATATACCTCCATGTTGCCGGTATGATAAGCGGCGTTGTCCCAGAAGGCACGCACCTCAGGCTTGTTGTTAGCCTGCCAGTAATTGTTTACCTTCGTGATGAGTGCTACCACCTGCTCGTGGTCCCACTTTCTGGAAGCCTTCACCTCCTTCTTGTTCTGTTTCTTGACCTTGGCGGTCTTCTTGGCTGGCTGCGCTGCACTCAAAGGCAAAGCCAGGGCTGCAGCCGCTACCAACATCATCAATATCTTGCGCATTATATTAACTCTTAACACTAAACTCTAAACTTTTAATAGTAAACTCTAAACAGTAAACTCTAAACTGAAAATTACCACTTGTCCTTGGTAACAATCTCGTCCTTCCAGTGATGATCCTTAGGGAACTGCTGATTGTTCCATGCCTTCACCTGGGTCCAAGGCTGTGCTGCATCGGTCCAGAATGGATGATTGGCAGGCAGGCCGAGAGGCATGAAGGCAAGCGTGGTCATATAGAGCGAACCGTTGTTGGTGTACCAGTCGGCAACGTTTTTCTGGCTGTTTCCGCAGAAACCGATAGAGAGATAACCCTTCTCATTGAAGTTGTTCTCCTGGTCGAACATGCGATGGAGCACCTTGGTCAGGGCTGCACGCACCTGTCCGTTGCTCAAATCCTTTGGCAACTTCTGATACCATGCCATCAAGGCAAGCGGCTGCATGGTTGCCATACGGTAAGGAATGCTTCTTCCGAAAGCCGGGAAGGTTCCTTCCGGAGAGATGAATCTCTCGAGGATGATGCTGTACTTCTGGCAGCGCTTCAACTCCCGGTCGTAGTACTTCTGATAGTCGAGGCGGGAATTCACCTTGGCATCCACCATCGCCTGGAGTGTTTCCAGATACATCGGATGGAACACATAGCTGCTGTAGTAATCGAATGCGAACGAAGGACCATCGGCATACCAGCCATCACCCACATACCACTCCTCTACCTTGCGGCAAGCCGAGTTCACACGGTATTCATCGAAATCGCCACCCGCCTTTGCCATGAAGCTCTCGATGGTAGAAGAGAAGAGAAGCCAGTTGGTGTAAGGAGGATCGATGTGGCGGAGCTTGGCAAACTCCTTCATGTATCGCTGCTTGGTCACCTCGTCCAATGGCTTCCAGAGTGTATCGTAAGCCCGGAGGAAACTCTCGGCGATATAGGCTGCATCTACCAGGTTCTGACCGCCGATGCCCCAGCAGAGATAGTCAGGGTTCTGAGGATCTACGGCATTCTTATAGGAAGCCAATGCCCACTCACGCAGCTGCTTGCGCTGTTTGCTCTCGGCTGTAGCATCATCAGGAAGAGTCAGCCAGGGAGCCACGCCAGCCATCAATCTGCCGAAGCACTCCATATAGAGCACCTTCCTGTTGCGGTTGTCGAAGCTTGGACTAAACTCCGTCTGCATATTCTTCTGCAGCTCGCCCTTTGCCATATTCTCCAGCACAGGCTGAGCCATCTTATAGGCAAGCGAGCACCAATATTGGCGGTCGCTCTGCTGTTGTGCCTTCTTCTTTGCTGCACTGATTCCCATGAACGGAACCAAAGCCAGAAGAAGGGTGATCATGATATTCTTATATATATGAATCATAGATAGTTGCAATTTTATGAGTTTGTTGAATTCTGTTAAACGATGATTGCAGTATTATCATTTCATGCTGCAAATGTAATTAAAATAATTTAGAAACGAGCAGAGCGACCGTGTTTTTTATCATTTTTTCAACACTGGAGCACCATTTTCCCAGGAAATAGGCACCCAGAGATGACGACTGTCGCTCAAATGTTTCGGATTCCACATATCTGCCATGAATACATAGTCGGCGCCATGGAACATCTTCTTCTGTGCTGCAGTTTCCACCTTATATATATAGGTACCCTGTGCACCGAAGGTTTTGTCGGCACCCTCGCCACGGCATGGATTAGGCAACTGCTCCCAAGGACCGAAGATATTCTTAGCCTTGAACATGCGGGCTGCATTTGGAGCCCAACCGGTACATCCGCTGGTAATCATCCAGTAGGTGCCATCCTGCTTGAAGATGGTTGGAGCCTCGTTCTGTCCGCCGGCAGCTACTCGTACGTAGCAACCATTGTGCTGCATGTAGTCAGCTGTCAGCTGTGCAATCTGGAGTGTCAGGTTTTCCTCTGAAGAATAGATGTGGTAAGCCTTGCCATCATCATCGATGAAGATGGTCATATCTCTCGACATCTGTCCTCCCTGGAAGTCTCTCATCCAGAACATACCTCGTTCTATCTGAACGCGCCAAGCTGGAGTCCACCACTGTTTCAGTTCCGGGAAGAGGAGCTGATGCTTGAGGTCGGTGGTATCAGGTTTGGAGAATCCGATAGGATAGATTCCCGGATTCACTCTTCCTGAGCGAACGAACTTGAATGGTCCGAAAGGAGTATCGCTGGTTGCCACACCATAACGGGCAGCCCCATATCCCCTTCCCTTCAATTCGAGATGGAACCACATGACGAACTTCCTGGTCTTCTGATTGTAGAGAACCTTAGGACGCTCGATGATGCAACCACCCTCGATGTCGCTGCCTGGTTCGTTAGATACAGGGAGTACCAATCCATGGTTGGTCCATTTCTTGAGATCCTTGGAAGTGAAGCAGCTTACGCCGAGAGAGCTGTAAGGCTTGCCATCCTGCGAACGGCTTTCGCCATACCAGTAGTAGGTACCCTTGTAGTTGAAGATGTTGCCACCATGTGCATTGATATGCTTGCCGGTATTGTCCTTCCACACGCCTCCGTCCATCGGAGCCTGTGCCAGAGTCGGGAGACAGGACATCATCCACAACATGATAAATACGAAAAGTTTATTCATTTGCTGATGTATTATTAAGTTAGTGAAAATTGAGATAAAAGGGCTGAAAACAGCCAAAAATGACTATTACAGCCCTCTTGTTACCAAATACCAATCTTAATCCTTATCCTCATTCTTATTCATTCTCCGGATCATACACCACCTTATTGGCGTTGAATACAGCAAGCTCTGCAAGGTTGAAGTACTTCTTGTCGCCGAAGGTCTTGGTAACAACCAGACGGAGATGAGTAAATGGTTTGCCGGCATCGATACCCTCAGAGGTATATTCTGCCTGGCTGCCAGAAGGAAGACCAGAGAGGATTTCCTTGATACTCTCCCAGTTCTCTCCATCATTGCTGATCTGGATATCGAGATTTTCAGGACCTACCTGAGAACCGTTACGGTTGCGATACCAGAACATGAATACCTGATGAGCCTCCTTGAAGTCTATCTGGATATATTGAGGAAGAGGCTTCTGAGGAGATGACCAGCGGGTATGGAAGAAACTGTTATAGTTGCCATCCACCAGGTTCTTGATAGGACCCTCAGAAGGTTCCTGATCATCGGTACTCAACATGTCTGCTGTGATATTTATCTTATCACCTTTGGAATAGGTAACGGTAGCAGGGAGCAAACCCGACTGAGCCTTTACCTGCATAGGAGCACCCGCCTCATTCTTGTCGTTGAATGCCTGGAAGGTGAAGGTGTAGTCACCATACTTCTTCAAAGTATTCTCGATGAGGAGCGTACGGGTATGGATAGAAACCACATTGGTTACCGTCTCCTGATTAGCTGGATTTACATACGAAATCTTCATGTATGAGAAGGTGGAATCGGCAGGAACTGTCCAGTTCAGACGGATGGAACCTGGAAGAGCCTCGGATGTAACAGCAGAAGCATCAATAGTCTTTGGAGCTCCTGTATAACCCTGATATTCGAAATCGGTGATATTGCTATCACAGGAAACCAAGGCTGCCATTCCAACTAATGCACTAAATATATATTTAATTGCTTTCATTGTTTTGTCTATTTGTTTGTTCTACTTGGGATTGCCCTGCTCCTTATATTTAAACGTTGCTATATATCAATACTCTGTTAATTCTTATGTAATCGATTGAAAATGAGAGAGTTAATTAAC
>OGJW01000097.1_pt1 | contig 37078 bp, 36 predicted proteins | sample 1572361 | NCBI WGS metagenome assembly OGJW01 (sample SAMEA2582078, study PRJEB24529) | metagenome | biome: Human gut stool | place: China | collected 2011 | reverse complement strand
ATATAAAGATTTTCACCTCTTTATTTTTCCAAGTGCAAATATAATAGAAAGGGCAAAAGCCCCTAGCCCAGGGCAACACCCTGGGTTAGCTATCCAACAAAGAAAACGCCCTGAAAGGGCAAAAGCTTCCAACATCCAAAGCTTTTGCCCTTTCAGGGCGAACTTTTATATTCATCCGAATACCCAGGGCGTTGCCCTGGGCTAGGGGCTTCTGCCCTTTCAGGGCGTGCATCCTAGCTCTTCTTGATTTTCATTTTACCTTCAAGCGAGATGATGATTTCCACCTGATAACTCATACTGCTGTCCGGCATAGCCAAAACCACTCTATAATGAAGACCATCGGCATCCACCTTTTTCAGTACGATATCACTCAAAATCGCCTGCTTGAGGAACTCATGAGGAACCTGTCCATCGAAATCCTCCTTGCGGAAGTCACGGCCGAAAATCCTGCTGGCTCCCCGGTAGATATTCACATTCACGATGTTGTCGTAATAGACATTATCCACCTCTACGCCATCATCATTGTATGAACTCTTGAAAACCTTATAGGTAGTAGGATTCACCTGCACATAGAGATGCAGCTTCTCATCGCCCGCATACACCACAGAATCTCTCTTGATAAGCGTATTCTGGTTGAGAACCACCGGCTGATTATGCAGAAACTGCTGCAGATAAGAAGTATCGTCTGTCTTGACGAGTTTCATGATATCGCCATTCAGCACCTTAAACTGGAAGATATGAGCAGCCTGCTTGATAATCGGATATTTGGCCGTATTGGCACCCTTCATCACCAGCGTATCGCCAGCAATATAGAAATATACCGGCTGGCTGGTAGAATCAGGATAGTAGATGGTGTCACCCTTCACGCGAAAGACAACATCATCCTCATCATCGCCATCCAACCAGATACCCTGGAGCATTTTCTTGGCAGCAGTATCCTCCTTTACTCCGGCAGAATCCTTACCCGCAGACTTCTGTCCGCAGCTGGCCATCGCCGCCAGGAGGCTTGCACACAACAATATGTTAATAACTTGTTTCATCTTTTCACGATATCTTACTCAAAATACTCAGCCTCCTCAAAAGACAGCGCCTTATTGAGGTCTTTTTCTGAGAGCAATACATTTTCGCCCTCAATAGGCCACTTGATACCAATGGTTTCATCATTCCAGCGGATACTTGCCTCAGCTTGAGGAGCATAAGAGTTATCTACTTTATAGGTAAAGATTGCCTCGTCGCTGAGCACGAGGAAGCCATGCGCAAAGCCACGAGGAATGAAGAACTGCAGCTTATTTTCTTCACTCAGTTCCACCATTACATACTTGCCGAAGGTCTTGCTGTCTTTACGCAAATCTACCGCAACATCCAGGACCTTACCCTTGATGACACGCACCAGTTTAGCCTGCGAACTTTCGCCCTTCTGATAATGAAGGCCTCGAAGCACGCCTCTACTCGACATAGACTCATTGTCTTGCACAAACTCAACATGATAACCAATGTGAGCATCGAACTCAGCCTGTTTCCAAGCCTCGAAAAAGTAGCCTCTAGCATCATCAAACACTTTAGGCTGTATGACCCACACTCCTTCTATTTCGGTCTCTGTATATTCCATTGCTATATACTTGTTCTATTTTTTAGTGGCAAAGATAATACTTTTTGGTGATATGACAAAACAAATTAAACTTTTTATCACTCCTTACGAAAATTTCCCTTAAAATAGTTGTCCAATTCCCAAAAAAGCCGTACCTTTGCAAAAGATATTCAGAAAAAGAAGATAAACATTTAGACGTGATAGAAATTAACCGACATATAGAAATTCTACTCTTGAGCAACGATTGTGTAATCGTACCAGGCTTTGGTGGATTCATGGCTCATCATGTAGATGCACGTTACGATGGCAGAGACAATATGTTTTTGCCACCGCTGAGAACTGTAGGATTCAATCCACAGCTCACGATGAATGATTCTCTCCTCGCACTCTCGTACGTGGAGACTTACGATATCAGCTACCCTGAGGCATTGCGCCGTATTGAGGATGAGGTAGTTGAAATCAGACAATCATTGGAAAACGAAGGTAAATTCGAAATAGAAAATATCGGTATGCTCTTCCTCAACGAAGATGGCAACATCAGTTTCGAGCCATGCGAGGCAGGCATTCTTACTCCAGACTTCTACGGTTTGGGCGGTTTCGACATGCTTCCTATCGCACAGATTGACAACGGTGAACAGCAGAACGAGAATCCAAACGTGGCAATGACAGTAAATCTTGCCAAAGAGGAACAGCCAGTTAGAAAAGAGGCTGAAGCACCTGCAGCTCCAGCCAACAATTCGGTATTCATCGCAGAAGAAGAGGAGGAAAAGGCAGAATTCATCAGCATCAAGAAGAGCTGGCTGCGCAATATGGCAGCAGCCAGCATCGCCCTCATCGCCTTCTTCACCATCTCTACTCCGCTCGGAAGTCCTACTATCGAGAAGAGCCAGATTGACACGGGGATGCTCACCCGCATCATGCCTAAGGAGATAGCTCCGGTAAAAAGCAACGAGCTGCTGCTCCCTACTGATGAACCGAAGCTGATGGAGACCACTCCTACCGACAAGGCTGAAAAGGCTCCGGCTATGGCACAGGATAGAGAGATTGCCACTCCATCTACCTCTTATTACAGCATCGTATTGGCAAGTCGCGTAACCAAACGCAATGCAGCCAGTTATGTGGAACACTTGCAGGGCAAGGGCTTCAAAGAGGCAAGAGTTCTGATTACCGACAACAACGTAAAGGTGATTTATGGCAACTACCGCTCTGAGAGCGAGGCATATAACACCCTCAACCGACTCCATACCAACGAGGCTTTCACTGATGGCTGGATTACAAAGGTAAAGGAATAGTATACATTATTATATATAGAAAGAAATCAAGGAAAAAATAGATATGAAAAGAGTACGTTGCCCTAAATGCGATAATTTCATCACGTTCGACGAAACCAAATACGAGGCAGGCCAGAGCCTGGTCTTCGTTTGTCCTAATTGCAACAAGCAGTTTGGCATCCGTATGGGCGTATCCAAGCTCCGCGAAACCCGCAAGGAAGAACAGATTGATGAAAATGCCAATGAGAATGGCGTAGGCTCCATCGTTGTTATCGAAAACGTATTCGCCTACAAGCAGGTCATCCCTTTGCAGATGGGCGACAACGTCATCGGAAGATATATGAAGAACAGTGGCATCAACTGCCCTATCGAGACCGTAGATCCGAGTGTAGATATGAACCACTGCGTAATCAATGTAAGCCGCGACAAGAAAGGAAAATTGAAATATGTGCTGCGCGATGGTCCTAGCTACACCGGCACCTTCGTAGATAACGAAATCCTGGGCGACCGTGAGCGCCGTGTCATCGAAGACGGCACCCTCTTCACCATCGGAGCCACCAGCATCATCCTCCGCACGGCAGACAGCGAAGAGGAATAACGGGAAAATAACAAGTTGAAATAAAACCAAGGGTTAGAGTAGGAAAAATCTTACTCTAACCCTTTTTTTACTGATAAACACGTATAAATATACCAATTATTCTTACTTTCTGCAAGAAATCATAGCGATATAGTAATCTTTTTGCTAATATTTTCGTTAGATTGAAAGAAAATGTGTACCTTTGCAACAGAAATTAGCAATACGTGGGACCAATACTCCCGATACGTACAAAAAACAGAAGAATTACGTTAGGTTATGGATGTAGCAATCGTAAAATACAATGCCGGAAATATCTATTCCGTAGTCAACGCCATGAAGCGTTTGGGTATAGAACCAGTACTCACTGATGATGCCGAAATGCTCCAGAAGGCAGACCGCGTGCTGTTTCCAGGTCAGGGTCAGGCAAGGGAAGCCATGGAATATCTCAAGGCTCACCAGCTGGATCAGGTGATCAAGAATCTCAAGCAACCCGTATTGGGCATTTGCGTGGGACAGCAGCTCTTGTGCCGACATTCGGAAGAAGGCGATGTAGATTGCATCGGCATCTTCGATGTGGATGTGAAGCGATTCCAGCCGCAGAAGCACGAAGACAAGGTACCAGCTATGGGATGGAACGAGATATACGATCTGAAGACGGAGCTTTACAAGGGATTCGGAAACAGAGCCGATGCAGCAGATGCAGCTATGGGAGAAGCCCTGCAGCATCCCTACTCTTATTTCGTACACAGCTACTATGTGCCACTCTGCGAGGAGACCATCGCCAAGGCTGATTACATTCTGCCTTACAGCGCATCGCTCCACAAAGATAACTTCTATACCTGCCAGTTCCATCCGGAAAAGAGCGGAAAGGTAGGAGAACAGATTTTAAAGAACTTCCTGGAAATAAAATAGCAATAAAAGAAATATGATAGAATTAATTCCTGCCATCGACTTGATAAATGGCCAGTGCGTTCGCCTGACAAAAGGCGACTACGACCAGAAGAAGGTCTATAACGACAATCCGGCTGAAGTAGCCAAAGACTTCGAGAAGCTGGGATTCAAGCGACTCCACGTAGTGGATCTGGACGGAGCCAAGTCGAAGCATATCGTAAATGATGCTGTACTGAAGGCGATTACAACCGAAACGAATCTGACTGTAGATTTCGGAGGCGGTATCAAGACCGAGGAAGACATCGAGAAGGCATTCGCTGCAGGAGCCTGTATGGTTACCGTAGGCAGCATCGCCGTTACCAATCCTGATCTTTTCATGGAGTGGATAGATAAATATGGTGCCGACAAACTCATCCTCGGAGCCGATGTAAGAAACGGCAAGATTTCTATCAATGGATGGAAAGAGGATTCTTCAGAAGACCTCCTTCCCTTCCTCAAGAAATACATCGACAAGGGTGTACGCTATGTGCTCTGCACGGAAATCAGCAAGGATGGCACTCTGCTGGGTCCTGCCATCGAACTATATAAAGAGGTAATGGCAGCCTACCCTCAGCTTCACCTCATCGCCTCGGGCGGAGTGAGCTGCAATGAAGACATCGAGGCTCTGGAAGCTGCCGGCATTCCAGCTGTGGTCTTCGGCAAGGCATTCTACGAGGGTAAGATTGATGTAGAAAAGTTAGGAGTTAAGTAATCATAAAGTTCAAAGTTCAATGGTCAAAGTTCAAAGTAACAAAGGTTTGGCAAAGCGAATCGTCCCTTGTCTTGACGTGAAAAACGGAGAGACCGTGAAGGGAACGAACTTCGTGAACCTGAGAAGTGCAGGCGACCCGGTAGAACTGGGCAAGGCCTATAGCGATGCAGGTGCCGATGAACTCGTATTCCTTGACATCACAGCTAGCTTCGAAGAGCGCAAGACCTTTACAGATATGGTAACTCGCGTAGCTGCCGAAATCAATATCCCGTTTACCGTGGGTGGCGGCATCAACGAGCTGAAGGATGTAGATCGACTCCTCAATGCAGGCGCCGACAAGGTTAGTATCAACAGTGCAGCCATCCGACATCCGGAGCTCATCAACGAGATAGCCAACCATTACGGCTCACAGGTCTGCGTCTGCGCCATCGATGCCCGTCTCGATCCCGACGGCTGGCATTGCTACGTCAAGGGCGGAAGAGAGCGAGTAGAACTCGGTCTGTTTGATTGGGCTAGAGAAGTTGCCGACCGTGGAGCCGGTGAGATTCTCTTCACCAGTATGGACCACGACGGTGTGAAGCAAGGCTTTGCCAATGAAGCCCTCGCCCACCTTGCAGAGGAAGTAAGCATTCCTATCATTGCATCGGGAGGAGCCGGCAAGATGGAGCATTTCCGTGATGCCTTCACCCTGGGAAAGGCAGATGCAGCACTGGCAGCCAGTGTCTTCCACTTCGGTGAAATCGCCATACCTGACCTGAAAAATTACCTCCGAAAAGAAGGCATCAACGTCAGGCTGTAAACCGGAGCCTTAAGGCTAGATATTTTTTCCCTTAAGGGAAAATAATAATACCCTTAAGGGAAGATATATTTTTCCTTAAGGATAGATAAATCCCCTATGATAGGGCGGAATTGACAATGGAGTAAGCAAACAATAAAATTGTAAAGATAAAATGGAAATAGATTTTGAAAAAATGGGCGGACTTGTTCCTGCCATCATCCAGGACGCCGTAACCAAGAATGTCCTGATGCTGGGATTCATGAACAAGGAAGCATACGATAAAACCATCGAAACCAAGAAGGTTACTTTCTGGAGCCGTTCTCGCAACTGTCTTTGGACCAAGGGCGAGACCTCAGGAAACTTCCTCAATCTGGTAAGCATTCAGATAGACTGCGACAACGATACCTTCCTGGTAAAGGTTCATCCAGATGGTCCTACCTGCCACAAAGGCACCGATACCTGCTGGGCTGAGGAGAATACGCTGAACCCTATCCTCTTCCTCACTGAGTTGCAGGACTTCATCGACAAGCGCCACGAGGAAATGCCTGAGGGCAGCTACACTACCAGTCTCTTCAAGAAAGGCGTGAACAAGATGGCGCAAAAGGTTGGAGAAGAAGCTATTGAGACGGTTATCGAAGCTACCAACGGCACCGACGACAAGCTCATCTACGAGAGTTCCGACCTGCTCTACCACCTCATCGTACTGCTCACCAGCAAGGGCTTGCGAATCGAGGATGTAATAAAGGAGCTCCAGATGCGACACGACCCAGAATGGGACAAGAAGCGCCGCGTAGCAAAGAGCAAGGGCGAAATGAAATAATATATCTAGCTCAAGGCTATCTTGCAGCAGCTCGCCCTGAAAGGGCAGAAGCCCCTAGCCCAGGGCAACACCCTGGGTATAAAAAGATATTGGCAATACGCCCTGAAAGGGCAAAAGCTTTCAAATACATTAAATAAAGGAGAAAAAATTAGGATGTTAATAGATTATCAAAACGTCAGCATATACCAAGCCGACAAGTGCGTGCTCAAGGGCATCAACTTCCACGTGGATGAAGGAGAGTTCGCTTATCTTATCGGAAAAGTGGGCTCGGGAAAGAGTTCACTCTTGAAGACCCTCTACTGCGAACTTGACCTCGTGGAGGGTGAGACCGACAAGGCAGAAATCCTCGGCAGAGACCTCAAGACCATCCGACGCAAGGACATTCCAGCCCTGCGCAAGGAACTGGGCATCATCTTCCAGGACTTCCAGCTGCTCCACGACCGCAGCGTGCGCAAGAACTTCGAGTTCGTGCTCAAGGCTACCAAATGGAAGAACAAGAAGGACAGAGAAAAGCGCATTGAGGAAGTACTCAACGAGGTAGGCATGATTGAGAAAATCGACAAGATGCCTCACGAGCTCTCCGGTGGAGAACAGCAGCGTGTGGCCATCGCCCGTGCCCTGCTCAACAATCCGAAGATCATCATCGCCGATGAGCCAACGGGAAATCTCGACCCGGAGACCGCCAGCAACATCGTGGGACTGCTCAAGGATATCACCAAGCAGGGTACAGCTGTAGTGATGACAACCCATAACATCCCGATGCTCGACAAGTTCCCAGGCATCGTATATCGCTGCAAGGATGGTTTACTCCACGACGTGACCAACGAGTACAACCACATCGACCTGACAGAAGATGGCGAGGAGAATTAAACGGGGAAAATACAACAAAAGAACAATAAAAATTAAACATTAATATAATATTACGACTATGAAGGTAATGAAATTCGGAGGTACTTCTGTAGGCTCACCAGAGCGTATGAAGGGAGTAGCCTCTTTGGTTACAGAATCAGGTGAACCAACTTTCATCGTATTGTCTGCGATGAGCGGTACAACAAACTCTCTCGTTGAGATCTCTGACTATCTCTACAAGAAGAACCCAGAGGGCGCCAACGAGGTAATCAACAATTTGGAGAAGAAATACATGCAGCACGTGGAGGATCTCTACTCTACTGATGAGATGAAGAAGACTACACGCGAGTTCCTGCAGGGCGAGTTCAACTATCTCCGTTCATTTACCAAGGATCTCTTTACTTCTTTCGAGGAGAAGAGCATCGTGGCTCAGGGCGAGATTATGAGCACTAACATGGTTGTAAACTACTTGAAGGAACAGGGTGTAAAGGCTGTATTGCTCAGCGCATTAGACTTTATGCGCACCGACAAGAATGCAGAGCCAGACCCACAGTACATCAAGGAGAAGCTCTCTGCCATTATGGAAGAAAACCAGGGTTATCAGATCTACATCACCCAGGGCTTTATCTGCCGCAACGCTTACGGCGAGGTAGATAACCTGCAGCGTGGTGGTAGCGACTACACCGCATCACTCATCGGTGCAGCTCTCCCTGCAGACGAGATTCAGATCTGGACAGATATCGACGGTATGCACAATAACGACCCTCGTGTAGTAGAGCACACAGAGGCTGTTCGCCAGTTGAACTTCGAGGAGGCTGCTGAGTTGGCTTACTTCGGTGCCAAGATTCTCCACCCTACCTGTGTTCAGCCAGCCAAGTATGCCGGCATCCCAGTTCGTCTGAAGAACACCATGGATCCTAAGGCTGATGGTACCATCATCGACAACGTCATCGTACGTGGCAAAATCAAGGCTGTAGCTGCCAAGGACAACATCACTGCTATCAAGATCAAGAGTAGCCGCATGTTGCTCGCTACAGGTTTCCTCCGCAAGGTATTCGAAATCTTCGAGAGCTACCAAACTCCTATCGATATGATTGCTACCTCAGAGGTAGGTGTGAGCATGAGTATCGATAACGATGCTCACCTCAACGACATCGTCAACGAGTTGAAGAAATATGGTACTGTAACTGTAGATTCAGACATGTGCATCATCTGCGTGGTAGGTGATCTGGACTGGAGCAACGTAGGCTTCGAGACCATCGCTACCGATGCTATGAAGAACATCCCGGTACGTATGATTTCTTATGGTGGCAGCAACTACAACATCTCATTCCTCATCAGAGAGAGAGACAAGAAGCAGGCTCTGCAGAACTTGAGCAACGTATTGTTCGAGAAGTAATCACATATTCAAGATCTCCGCCCCCGATGGGGCGGAGATATATTCTGATTTAACTATAATAAGATATTAAATAATAAGTATAAGCGAAATGAAAGGTACATTTCCGATAGATAAGTTTCAGGAGATACAGACTCCGTTCTACTACTACGACACCAACGTGTTGCGCCAAACCTTGAAGACCATCAATGCAGAGGCTGGCAAGCACGAGGGCTTTGAGGTACACTATGCCGTAAAGGCAAATGCCAACCCTAAAGTGCTCAATATCATCTGCCAGGCTGGTTTGGGTGCCGACTGTGTGAGCGGAGGAGAAATTCAGGCTGCCATCAATGCAGGTTTCCCTGCCAATAAGATTGTGTATGCCGGTGTAGGCAAGAGTGATTGGGAAATCAACCTTGGTTTGGACAAGGGCATCTTCTGCTTCAATGTAGAGAGCGTCCCGGAATTGGAAATCATCAACGAACTTGCCGAGAAGAAGAATAAGATTGCACAGGTTTGCTTCCGCATCAACCCAGACGTTGGTGCTCATACCCATGCCAACATTACAACAGGTTTGGCTGAAAACAAGTTTGGTATCGCCATGCGCGATATGGAGAGCGTGATTGAGGAGGCTTCCAAGATGAAGAACATCAAGTTCCTGGGTCTGCACTTCCATATTGGTAGTCAGATACTTGACATGGGAGACTTCGAGGCTCTCTGTAACCGCATCAACGAGTTGCAAAACCAGTTGGAGGCTCATCACATCGTAGTAAAGAACATCAATGTAGGCGGTGGATTGGGTATCGATTACAACCATCCAAACCGTGTGCCTATCCCAGACTTCAAGGATTACTTCGATACATACGCCAAGAAGTTGAAGTTGCGTGATGGACAGAAGTTACACTTCGAGTTGGGCCGTGCCGTAGTGGGTCAGATGGGTTCGCTCATCACCAAGACTCTTTATATCAAGCAGGGCACAGCCAAGCAGTTTGCCATCGTAGATGCAGGTATGACCGACCTGATCCGTCCTGCCCTCTATCAGGCATATCATAAGATAGAGAACATCTCTAGTGATGAACCTGCAGAGACATACGACGTAGTAGGTCCGATTTGCGAGTCGAGCGATGTATTCGCCAAGGCTGTAGATCTGAACAAGACCCATCGTGGCGACCTCATTGCCCTCCGTTCAGCCGGAGCCTACGGTGAGATCATGGCGAGCCAGTATAACTGCCGCCAGTTGCCAAAGGGCTATATCACAGAAGACTTTTAATTCTGTTAAGAGTTTACAGTTAAGAGTTAGGAGTAAGGAGTCATTCCTTTCTCCAACTTTCTTTATTACGAGAAAAAAAAGAAATGATGACAATTAGTTTAACAACTATCATAGCAGGCGCAGTAGTGGTATTATTGGCAATCCTCGGATCGCTGATAAATCCATTTCTGCGCTCGTTGCGTTTTACTGACGAGGAGGAATCCTTGGAATCTAGAGAACCTATCTCGGTGATTATCACCGCTCACGACAATCTCTATGAACTGGAGCATAATCTACAGATGTTTCTGCAGCAGAAATATCCTGCCGATTATCAGGTAATCGTGGTTTGTCAGAGCACCGATGGTGAGACCCAGGATTATCTGAAGCGCATGGCAGCCGAGAATTCTCACCTATATTATACATATATCCCTGAGAGCTCCCGCTATATGAGCAGAAAGAAGCTGCAGATTACACTGGGCGTGAAGGCTGCCAAGTATGAGTGGATCATCCTCACCGAACCTACCTGCACCCCATCCAACGACAAGTGGCTCTATACGATGACCCGCAACTGCCAGGAGCCTAACCATCTGGTTCTGGGCTATGTAGCTTTAGACGAAGCAACCAAGGGTGTTCGCCGATTCGACAGCATCCGCAAGGCATTCTATCTACTCCGCCGTGCCCAGCATAGCTACGGCTACCGCACCCACATGCCAAACGTAGCCTTCCGCAAGAGCGATTTCATGCGCGAGCAGGGCTATCAGGGCAACCTGGAGTATGTGCGCGGAGAATATGACTTCCTGGTCAACAAGTATGCTGCCTACGGAGATACTGCCGTAGAACTCGACTGCGATGCATGGCTCATCCATGATGAACCAACCGACAAGGCATGGCACAATGCCCACCTTTACCTCCAGGCATCCCGCAAGAGTCTGACCAGATCCAAGTCGATGATGTCACTGATGGCAATGGATCATCTCTTCCCTCACCTCAGCCTCATCGCCTCGCTGGCCACCCTGGCATACGCCATCCTGATGCAAGACTGGATCCTGACAGGCATTGCAGGTTTCGCCCTGCTTCTACTCCTGATTCTCCGCACCGTCATCGCCCACAAGGCCATCAAGCATTTCGACGATGACATCTCGCTCCTGAAGCTGCCATTCTATGAGTATGGCATCATCTGGAGAAATCTTGCCAACAAGATAAGATACTGGCGCGCAGACAAGAACGACTTCACCAGTCATAAACTGTAGGATTTTAGAATCAACAAGCAAACTTAAAATAACGATGAAAGTATATTTGTTCATTTCCAAACATAAGAAGACGCTGAAGATGTATCTTCCTTACATCGAAGCGCTGCAGCAGAAGTTCGACACCACCAGTAACCTGGTAGATGCCGATATCGTGATGATACTGGGAGCATGGACAAGACAAGGTGCCCAGCTCGCCAGAATGTCTCGCAAGATGGGCATCCCCTACATCGTTTGCCCACTCGGCGACCTCTCAGAGCGCAACTGCCGGAATCCGCATTTCAAGCGCAGTCTGCAGACCCTGATGTACCAGAAGGCGATGTACAGGCACTCAGACCTCATCATCGCCACCACCCCATTGGAGAAAGCCTATCTGGAGAAACTCGGATGGAACAAGCACATCACCCTCATCCGATACTTCGGCTACAGTCATCTCATCACCGAAGAAGGTACGATGGAAGACTGGCAGGAGACGGATGCCTCTACCCTCGCCGATTTCGAGCGCAGAAAGGCAGAAGCCATCGCCCAGCAGACCCAGCATGCCATCATCGCCCAGATTATGCAGATTCAGAGCAGAATGCCGCATAGGAACATCCCACAGAAGTATCTCGACGACCTGCATACCTTATTATATGCAGACGATTATGATGAGGATGCTATCAACGAGGAACTGAAGAAGCTGAAACTCGACAGCTATGCCGCCTCCGTATTCCAGGCGATGACCGACAAAACGGGACTTACCGAGGGATTTATGCCACTTCCTGCCAAAAAAGGCAGAAAAAGCAAGGAGATTCTGAAGTATGTAAAGTAAGAGACTGACAGTAGTTGACCTGCGTCAAGAGGCTGACTGCCAGTATTTGACTTGTATCAAAAAATCGCTTTCTTTCATCATTTTGTCACCCATTTGTTACCCGAATTCAAAAAAAAGGCATTACCTTTGCACTCGTAAAGATGAAACAAGAGATCTTGAGTATGCGAGATGAGAAGTCTTATATATATAAAAAAGATGAGAAATCTCAAGTACAGGAGATGGAAGGTTTCAGGTAAGAGAGATTGTAAAAGGATAACATGTAGAACAGGAGACCGAAAATGCGACGGCTCCACAAAGATTGAGAAAGGAAACAAATTATGATGACAACAGTAATGGCACTCGCAGTAGTAGCAATTATGATTGCTAAGGCAATCAATGTTAACAACCACATCGAGATGGGTAAGTAATTACTCCATCCCCTTGTAGGAAAGAGAATGAAAGAAGAGCCCGGCGAGGCTCAAGTATTAACGAAAAAGAAAGAAAGGATAACGATTATGAAAACAATGTTGAAAGAAATCAAGAAGGTCATGAAGGCATTCATTGCAAACTATAAGAATGCAATGTCACTTTATGGCGAAGCTATTTGCAAAGGTCGTGGTTGTGCTTGCGCATAATCACTTGAAATATAAAGGAAGCGTGCTGGTATTTACTTACCGGCACGCTTTTTTCGTTGTTGGCCTACAAAGACTTCCAGCAGGGATAGATGAGACCCCTTGTGTTAATACAGCCCAGCTCCTGCGTTAATATAGATTAAATAATCCGCCTTTTCTACGATAATTCGGAAATTATCTATACTTTTGCATCTATAATTATCACGGGGGTGCTGAGCAATCGGCTGAGATTATACCCATTGAACCTGATACAGGTAATGCTGGCGCAGGAAATATGATAGATCGTTTTACACCCAGGCAGAGATAAATGCAACCTACTCTTGCTTCTCTACAACCCCTTTGCTTTCATAGGCATACCCCCGTGTTGACAATTGTAAATTTATAAATATAAACATAGGAACAGATTATGAAAGTTATCATCAACAGCAAAGAAACAGAGATTCAGGCAAAGACCGTCAAGGAACTTGCCCAGGAACTCGATCTTCCAGCTACAGGTTGCGCTGTAGCCATCAGTAACGAGATGGTGCCTCGTGACGAGTGGGAAAGCCACGTGATTCAGGAGGGTGCCGACATCGTAATTGTAAAGGCATTCTGCGGAGGATAAGCTATAGTAATTTATAATTTATAGTTTATAGGGCTATGGCAAAAATACCTTTAGACAATTTTCAACTGCAGTTCATCTCTCATCAGAATGAGAAGATGAGTTATCTGGATGGCATCCATGAGGCGATAACGGGACTCTGCGGATGGGTTCAGCTCCGCATGAAGGATGCCTCTGATGATGAAGTGCGCCCCATCGCCTACAAGGTGAAGGAATGGTGCAAGATCATGAATGTTACCTTCATCATCGACGACCGTGTGGAACTGGTGAAAGAGGTGGGCGCCGATGGCGTGCATCTGGGCAAGAACGATATGCCGATTGCCGAAGCCCGCAAGATTCTGGGCGATGACTTCATCATCGGCGGTACAGCAAATACCTTCGAGGATGTGAAGGCACATTATGAGGCAGGTGCCGATTACATCGGTTGCGGTCCGTTCCGCTTCACCACTACCAAGGAGAAGCTCTCCCCTATCCTCGGTCTTGAAGGATACCGAGAAATCATCCAGAAGATGAAGGCAGAAAACATCAACATCCCAATCGTTGCCATCGGTGGCATCACCAAGGAGGATATCCCCGAAATCATGAAGACGGGAGTTAACGGCATCGCCCTCAGCGGCTGCATCCTCAATGCCAAGGACCCGGCGGCAGAAACCCATGATATCATGGAAATGATGAAGGGATTCAAATAGCAAACATTTAAAAATAAGAATAACAGAAAATGGAAAAATTAGTAATTGCAGGACGAGAGTTCAACTCCCGCCTCTTCCTCGGAACAGGAAAGTTCAACAACAACCAGCTCATGGCTGAGGCCATCAAGGCTTCTGAAACAGAAATGGTAACCGTTGCCATGAAGCGTATCGAACTCGAAGACAAGCAGGACGACCTGCTCTCTCATATCGTGCAGAACCCAAATATCCAGCTTCTTCCTAACACCAGTGGCGTGCGCAACGCTGAGGAGGCTGTATTCGCAGCACAGATGGCTCGCGAGGCTTTCGGAACCAACTGGCTCAAGCTCGAAATCCACCCAGACCCTCGCTATCTTCTTCCAGACTCTATCGAGACCCTGAAGGCTACCGAGAAACTGGTAAAGCTCGGTTTCGTGGTATTGCCATATTGCCAGGCAGACCCTACCCTCTGCAAGCACCTCGAAGAGGCTGGTGCTGCTACCGTGATGCCACTCGCTGCACCTATCGGTACCAACAAGGGCTTGAGAATGAAGGACTTCCTGCAGATTATCATCGAGCAGGCTACTGTTCCTGTGGTAGTAGATGCAGGTATCGGTGCGCCTAGCCACGCAGCCGAGGCTATGGAGATGGGTGCCAGTGCTTGTCTGGTTAACACAGCCATCGCCGTAGCCGGAGACCCTGTAGAAATGGCCAAGGCATTCAAGGAGGCAGTGGTATGCGGTCGCCGTGCTTACGAGGCTGGTCTCGGAGCCATCAGCGATTGTGCCGAGGCAAGTTCTCCACTCACCGCATTCCTCAACGACTAATTATTATATGATAATCCTTTAAACATTATGCCAAACGATAAGAAAGCTTACGCCCAGAGAGAAAAGGCGTATATGCAGGGAAAACTTTTCCCACAGATCAAGGTTGGAATGACCAAGGTAAACCTCACTCCTACTGTTGTGAAGGATGAGCGCGGCATTCCACATACAGAGCCAAACGCTCCAGTTTACATCTACGATACCAGCGGTCCTTACAGCGACCCTAACTATCAGGTAGATTTGAAGAAGGGCTTGCCAAGAATGCGCGAGCAGTGGATTATCGACCGCAACGATACCGAGCAGCTCAAGGAGGTTACCAGCGAGTATGGCAAGCAGCGTCTTGCAGACCATAGCCTCGACCACCTCCGCTTCGAGCACATCCAGTTGCCTCGCCGTGCTCAGGCTGGCAAGCACATCACCCAGATGGCTTACGCCAAGGCGGGCATCATCACTCCAGAGATGGAGTATGTGGCTATCCGCGAGAACATGAACTGCCAGGAGTTGGGCATCGATACCCATATCACCCCTGAGTATGTGCGTGATGAGATTGCACGCGGACGTGCCGTTCTTCCTGCCAACATCAACCACCCGGAGAGCGAACCGATGATCATCGGCCGCAACTTCCTCGTGAAGATCAATACCAACATCGGAAACTCTGCCACAACTTCCAGCATCGAGGAAGAGGTGGATAAGGCTGTATGGTCCTGCAAGTGGGGAGGCGACACCTTGATGGACCTCTCTACCGGCGACAACATCCACGAAACCCGTGAATGGATTGTACGCAACTGCCCTGTACCAGTAGGAACCGTGCCTATCTATCAGGCTTTGGAGAAGGTAAACGGCAAGGTAGAGGATCTGAACTGGGAGGTATTCCGTGATACCCTCATCGAGCAGTGCGAGCAGGGTGTTGACTACTTCACCATCCATGCCGGCATCCGTCGTCACAACGTGCATCTCGCTGATAGCCGTCTTTGCGGTATCGTGAGCCGTGGCGGTAGTATCATGAGCAAGTGGTGTCTCTATCACGACCAGGAGAGCTTCCTCTATGAGCACTTCGACGACATCTGCGACATCGTGGCACAGTATGACGTTGCCCTCTCTTTGGGTGATGGTCTGCGCCCTGGCTGTATTGCCGATGCCAACGATGCAGCCCAGTTTGCCGAGTTGGATACCATGGGCGAACTCGTTACCCGTGCCTGGGACAAGAACGTGCAGGCATTCATCGAGGGCCCTGGTCATGTGCCCTTGCAGAAGATCAAGGAGAACATGGAGCGCCAGCTCGACCACTGTCACGAGGCACCATTCTACACCCTCGGCCCATTGGTTACCGATATTGCTCCAGGTTACGACCACATCACTTCAGCCATCGGTGGTGCCCAGATAGCATGGCTCGGCACTGCCATGCTCTGCTATGTAACACCAAAGGAGCACCTCGCCTTGCCAAACAAGGAAGATGTACGCACAGGTGTGGTAACCTATAAGATTGCCGCTCATGCAGCCGACTTGGCAAAGGGTCATCCAGGTGCAACCATCCGCGACAACGCCCTCTCCAAGGCCCGCTTCGAGTTCCGCTGGAGAGACCAGTTCCACCTCTCTCTCGACCCAGAGCTCGCCTTGAAGTATTTCGAGGAGGCAGGTCATACAGACGGTGAGTACTGCACCATGTGTGGTCCAAACTTCTGTGCAGCCAAGTTGACACACGATTTGAGAAAGTTTAAAAAGTAAGAAAATGTTTTCAGACGAATTAAAGAATATCAGTTGGGAGGAGACCACGGAGCGCATTGCTCGAATGACCGATAACGATGTGCGCCGTGCCCTTGCCAAGGACCATTGCGATGTGAACGACTTCATGGCGCTGATTTCACCGGCAGCCGAGCCATACCTGGAGGTAATGGCGCGTCTTTCCCGCAAATATACCGAGGAGCGCTTCGGCAAGACCATGTCGATGTTCATTCCTCTCTACATCACCAATTCATGCTCTAACTCCTGCGTGTATTGCGGTTTCCATCGTGAGAATCCGATGGCCCGCACCATCCTCACCCCAGAGCAGATTGAGAACGAGTACAAGGCAATCAAGCAGTTGGCTCCATTCGAGAACATCCTTCTCGTTACAGGCGAGAACCCGGCAAAGGCTGGTACCCCTTATCTTGCCAAGGCAATCGACATCGCCAAGAAGTATTTCTCTAACGTGAAGATTGAGGTGATGCCACTCTCTACAGAGGATTACAAGACCCTCGCCGACCATGGTATGAACGGCGTAATCTGTTTCCAGGAAACCTACAACCACGAGCACTACAAGCTCTACCACCCACGTGGCATGAAGAGCAAGTTTGAGTGGCGCTGCGATGGTTTCGACCGCATGGGTATGGCAGGCGTTCACTCCATCGGTATGGGTGTGCTCATCGGTCTGGAGAAGGAGTGGCGCACGGATGTAGTGATGATGGCTCATCATCTGCGCTACCTTCAGAAGCACTACTGGAAGACCAAGTACAGCGTGAACTTCCCTCGTATGCGCCCTGCACAGAACGAAGGTTTCCAGCCAAACTGCTTCATGACAGACAAGCAGTTGGCACAGGCTACTTTCGCCATGCGTATCTTCGACCACGATGTAGATATCTCCTACTCTACCCGTGAGCCTGCCTACATCCGTGACAACATGGCAACACTGGGTGTCACCACCATGTCGGCAGAATCAAAGGTAAATCCTGGTGGTTACCATACTTATCCTCAGGCATTGGAGCAGTTCACCGTGAGCGATGAGCGTACCGCCAAGGTAATCAATGCGAGATTGAAGGAATTGGGCAGAGAGCCAGTATGGAAGGATTGGGATGCCTCATTCGATTTCTTCGGAAATATCGCAAACGGATAAGATAAACATATAGATATAAAAAAAGCGCCTTGAATGATTTCAAGACGCTTTTTTTATATCTGTTTTTAAAAGGCTTATTCGTTATATAATGAATTGCTTCTTATAATGAATGCTTTATATAACGAATTGCCTATTTCTTCAACCATCCACCAATCAGGTCGATGATTTCCTGTCTGGTAGGCTCAGGGAACGACAGGATGCGGGTGAGATGTGAACCGCCATGACACATATAGACATGCAGGTTCTTCTTGTTCTTGGTGAAAGGCAGACCATAGATGCCCGATGCACCCCATGGGTCGATATCACCATAAATATACACCATCTTCGGATCATTCTTGGTCAGGAAATCCACGGTATAATTGTAAAGCTTTGGCGAGAACTCCACGTTCTCGGCACCCTTTGGCACCATCAGCTTCTTCAGATAACCCTTTGCCGACTTGATACTCAGGTATCTCTTGAATGGCTTAGTGTAATATCCGTAATATCCCAACTCTTTGGCAGCCTGTACATCGAAAGATGCAGTGGCATTGTAGTTGGTGAAATACTCCGGCTCACACATGTTGATCCAGTATTTGAACACCTGGTCGTCGGTGGTATCATTCGTAGGAATCTTCTTGATGTCCTCACCCCACTGCCAGAAGGCGAAGGCATACTCAAACACCGAATAATCAAAAATCTCGGCGATAGGCGCATTGAAGCGATACTGCTTCTCGCTGCAATACTTCTCGAACATCGGCAGCAGCGCAGCCTTGCGCTTGAAGAGCAGCAGCTGGAAGTTGAGCACCTTCTGTCGGTTCTCCTTGGTAGAAACCTCCTCCTGCAGGAACTTCTCGTGTCTGCCATCCTCTACACCCTTGTTCAGTGGTGCCACGTATGGCACGGATATGTCCACATCATTTGGGAAGTAGGCGCGGTAAAACATCGTGGTCTGTCCGCCCTTGCTGATGCCCGTGGCAATCCACTTGCCCTTGTACATCGCATGCAGGGTCTGGTTTACGTGGTGCAGATCGTAGAGCGAGTTCTCCACGGTGAGGTAATCCCAGTTGCAAGGACTAGGCATCGACTTGTCGAAATATCGGTACTCCACGGTAATGATGTTGGTATCGAAGAGCTTGGAAAGTTCCTCGATGTAATCCTCACGCAGCGCATACTTGGCGTTGTAGCCTTCTGTTACGAGCACGGTAGGACGGTCGAATCCTCTGTGGCAGAGAATCACTCGCTGCTCAAAACTACCCTTGGAAGCATCCTTGGCATCCAGTTGCTGCTTGATGAAGAACACATATTTTTCCGGGAAATGCGTACTCTTCAGCGTTTCCACATCACTCACTCCAGGCAGTGCCGCCAACAGCTTGCCCGCCTCTCCCAGTTCTGCCGCCAGCATCTGCAAAGGCAGAATGAAGAGCAGCAGCATCAATTTCAAGAATCTCAATTTCAATTTCATTTTCTTCTCTCTTTTATATTTTCTCTTTTTAAACTTTCGTCGGTAATCTCCACAAGCTTAAAAGCTATGCAAAGGTAAGGAAATATTCTTGTCCGGCAAAGAGAAGAGCCACCTTTTTATTATTATTGCAGCATTTTTCTTTTTTTTACGGCAAGAATAAAAGTAAAACGAAAAATATTTTGTATATTTGCAGTTGAAATCAAAATATAGGAAATAAGAAATCAAATAAATCATCATCATCATCATCATAATATTAACAATCATAATTTATGACTAACTTACAACAAGCAGCAACTCATTTTGCAGATACCAAACCCCATTATGCCCTGCTCGACGGATTGCGAGGCGTGGCAGCATTGCTCGTGGTGTGGTATCATGTGTTCGAAGGCTACCAGTTTGCATCCGGCTCAGCCATCATCCAGGAAATCAACCACGGCTATCTGGCGGTTGACTTCTTCTTCATCCTTTCCGGTTTCGTCATCGGCTATGCATACGATAACCGTTGGGGAAAGACATTGACACTGGGAAAATTCTTCAAGCGCCGCCTCATCCGCCTGCATCCGATGGTAGTGATGGGTGCCTTGATAGGACTCGTGATGTTCCTCCTTCAGGGGGCAGTGACCTGGAACGGCACACCGGCATCGGTACCTGCGATGATGATAGCCCTACTCTGCGCCATGCTGATGATTCCCGCCCTGCCAGGTTGCGGATACGAAGTAAGAGGCAATGGCGAAATGTTTCCGCTCAACGGCCCCGCCTGGTCGCTCTTCTTCGAGTACATCGGCAACATCCTCTATGCCCTTTTCATCCGGAGACTCTCCACCAAGGCATTGGCGATACTCGCCGGAATCTTATCCATCCTTCTGCTTTGGTTCACGGCTACGGATGTTTGCGGCTACGGCATGTTTGGTGTGGGCTGGACGCTGGATGGTCTCAACTTCTGGGGTGGACTTCTGCGCATGCTTTGTCCATTTACGATAGGAATGCTGCTGTCCCGTGTTTTCCATCGCATCCAGTTCAAGGTAAAGGGAGCGTTCTGGATCAGTTCCATCATTCTTCTCCTGCTCTTCCACGTACCTTATATAGAGAGTATGGTTGGCGGCAGTATTGTGAACGGCAGTAATGTGGGCGGCGCTGATGGCATCACGCTGAATGGTGTTTTCGAAGCAGTGTGCATCCTCCTGATTTTCCCGGCGATAGTATGGTTGGGAGCGAGCGGAATGACATCCGACCGTTTCAGCACCCGCATCTGCACGTTTCTGGGCGACATCTCCTTCCCGCTCTACATCGTGCACTATCCGTTCATGTATTACTTCTATTCGTGGCTCATCGAGAAGCAGATCTTCACGCTAGGCGAAACCTGGCCCGAGGCGCTCATCACCTGTGGAGTTTCGATAGCCGCCGCCTGGCTCTGCCTGAAGTTCTACGACCTGCCGGTTAGAAGATGGTTGGCGAAGAAATAAAGATTCGCCACCTTTTTTATATTATCTCCCCATTTTTCTTGCGAAATCAAAATATTCGTCGTATCTTTGCAGAAAGAATTTGTAGAAAGGTGGATGGCTCGCAAAAAAGCTATCCTGAAGACATAGGAGAATTAGATTATGACAGAAATGAACGATAGAAGATTGCCAGTAGGTATCCAGTCTTTTGCTGAAATAAGAAGAGCAGGTTACCTGTATGTTGACAAGACTGATATGATATGGAAACTTGCCAACAGAGGAAAAAAGTATAATTACCTGAGCCGCCCACGCCGCTTCGGTAAGTCGATTCTCGTGGATACACTCCAGGCTTACTTCGAGGGGAAAAAGGAACTCTTCGAAGGATTGAAGGTGATGGAGCTGGAGAAAGACTGGACCTGCTATCCCGTCATCCGGCTCGACATGAGTTGCGGAGGAGCTACACCCGAAGAACTCAACTCCTATCTCGATGATGCTTTCTATAAATACGAACAGAAGTATGAAGTAGCGGTCCGCCCGGAGGCATCCCTTGCCGTACGCTTCCAGAACATCATCGAAACGATGTTTCAAAAGACAGGAAAACAGGCGGTTATCCTCATCGATGAGTATGATTCTCCATTGCAGCATTCCTGGAAGACTCCTCAACATGATGCCTGCACAGCCATCTACAAGTCCGTGTTTGCCGTCTTGAAAAAAGAGGACGAACACGAGCGTTTCGTCTTTATCACGGGCATCACCAAGTTCACTCAGATTTCTCTCTTCTCTGTTCTCAATAATCTGAGCAACATCAGTTTTGATGCACCTTACGCCACCATCTGCGGCATTTCGAAACAGGAAGTTGCCGACAACTTCATGCCTGAGATTGAGGCGATGGGAGAAGAAAACGGATGGACTCCAGAGGAGACGCTGAAGCAGCTCACGGCGTTTTACGACGGATATCATTTCTGCCGCAAAAATATGGTGGATATTTTCAATCCGTTCAGCCTCATCAATGCCCTGGATGATAGGGAATTGAGAAATTACTGGGCTTCATCAGGGGCCACTTCCCTATTGCCAAAGTTCGTGGATGACATGGAGATGAAGATGGAATATTTTGACCATTGCTTCATCGAGCGCGACACCCTGGAGACATCGGATGTGGTGAATGGCGGAGCCGAACTCTTCCTCTACCAGTCGGGGTATCTCACCATCAAGGATTACGACGATGGCGTTTACATCCTGGGCTTCCCTAACTTTGAAGTTCGCAAGGCATTATACCGGGTAGTGGTTCCTGTCTTGACCATGAAGTCGAATTCGGAAGTGGTTTCTGCGCAAAGTTTTCTCAGAAAAATGATGCAGGACGGCAATACCGCTGAAGCCAAGAAGGCATTAAAGGCTCTTATCGCCGATGTTCCATACAGCAACAAGAAAATGGCGAGCATGAATATGGAGGAGCGTTACCGGCTGATAATGAGCACGATATTCAGAGCCTTGGGCTTTAGGGTGGAAGTAGAGAGAATGCTGGCCACTGGCAGGATTGATATGATTGTAGAGGTTCCATCCTTCATCTACGTCCTGGAGCTGAAGCTATCTAACAATGGCGGCATTTCTGCTGCCGAGAGCCAGATAAAGGAAAAGAGTTATACCGAACCTTTCAAGGCCGATAAACGCAAAGTTATCGCCCTGGCCGTGGAACTCGATGAAACAGGCAGGGGATTGATAGATTGGAAAGAAGTGGATGAGTCTTTGTAAAATACAACTCCAAACAAACATCCCGCCAGGTGTCCTACCGGATTCAAAATCCGTTGGGACACCTGGCGGGTTCTTTTGTTTATCATAAAGACTAATGATACTCCTTTCTTTCTATCCTCCTGGCTCGCATGTTCAGCTTACGAGGATCTTGGCGCAAATCCCAGAGATCCACCAGTCAGAGGATATCTTCCTTTTCATTATAAAAATAGATAATCTTGAAGTTCTTCATGATGATGGCACCACGAAACACCATTGTTTCATTACGGAAATGAGCTACTATAGGATAACGCTTAGGCATAAATTCTAATAAACGCTTAATTTCCTTATATTGTGTTTGCCACTTACGAGCAGTTTTTAATCCAAACTCTTGCAAGGCATACTCAATGCACTTTTTTATCTCCTTATTGAAAAGGGCATCAGTTTTTATTTCCATTCTGCAATCATCTTTTCTATCTCAGCATCCAAAACGGAAATAGGCTCTCCATAATTAGGATCATCCAATTTATCCAGAATGCTCTCGCAATGATCCATCACCTGCTCCAGCGAGCGCCCCATAGGATAGGAATCAGTGTCGTAAGCCTCATCCCATGATACTGATGATGCTGCCGAACGATAGGCAGGCGATGGCTCACAGACCTTATCCCCTGCTATCTTCGATTCCTCGATATGATATTTTTTTTCCTCCATTATTCTTTCGTTTTTAAAGTTCTACATTGCTTTCTTCCACCTTCCGGATGATTCCGAACCCTCTATTAATCCGATTCCGCATCCTTCAAGTGGCAAAGGTACGAAGAAAGATTGAAAATTACAAGCATTTATGCCTTAAAATACAAAAAATAGTCTGATTTAGAATTAAAAGTCATTTTTGGATAAATAATTCAAAAAAAAAATGTAACTTTGCACTAAACTTGCAAAGAAGAGCTGATTTTTCTAGATACATATTCAAGAATAAAAGAAGCTTATATCACGCAAAGACAATTGTGAGTACATCATTAAAACATCGAAGATTCATGCAATTTAGATTAGAAAACCCAGAACATCAAAAGATTGCCATTCATAGCGTAGTGGAAGTCTTTAGAGGTATGGAGAAGAATACATATGACAATTCTACAGACGAAGACATTAGGGCGAACTATTGCTCATTGCCTCCGAAAGAATTGTATGCCAACATCCAAAGAATCATTGAAGAGAACCATATTTCCCAGAGTAATGCAAACCTGCAAGAATCGCAAGATGCATGCATCGAAATGGAAACAGGTACAGGAAAGACGCTTACTTATATCCAAACTGCATACGAACTATACAAAGAATATGGACTCACAAAGTTCATAGTATTAGTTCCGTCTGTTCCTATCAGACAAGGGGTTATAGATACCTTCTACAACTTTAAGGAACAATTGGAAGAAAGATACGAAGCCTCACTGAATGCATTCGTTTACGATAGCTCTAAATTGAGTTATCTAAGAGACTTCATCACTGCAGAAACTCCTCAGTTGATGATAATGACCATGGCTTCATTCAATTCTGAAGATAAGATTCTTAATCAAGCTGTACGTGAAGACTTGTTTAATAACAAGCCTCATATTGAAGCTGTGGGCAGAACCCATCCTATCATCTTTATGGATGAACCACAAGAAGGAATGGACACAGACAATTCCAAGGAGTGGCTTTCAAAGTTGCATCCATTGTTCAAGTTTCGTTATTCTGCAACCCATGCAGTAAAAATGAATATGCTTTATCAACTCACGCCTAACGATAGCTATCGTCTTGGACTTGTCAAGAAGATAGAAGTGCTCACCGTGACGGAGAAAAACGATGAAGCAACCTTGAAAATTGAGATCAGCGATGTGCAAGAAACAAAAGGCGAACCAAAAATTAAGTTGAAACTGTGGAGATTCAATAAGTCAAAGGAAAACTTCCTGTTCAAGGATTCGAATTTCCTTAAAAAAGGAGATAATCTGGCTGTAAAATCAGGAAATGATTCCTATACAGACTTTACTATCAGCCGCATCTATAAGAAGATGAGTACAAGAAAGTGGACCGTGGAATTTACCAACGGAACAAGTATTACACAAGGAAATTCTTCAGCCAATAAGGAACAGATTTGGGCATTACAACTAGAATGGCTTATTCGTCGCCACTTTGAAAACCGACTTCGCTTACGCCCACAAGGTATCAAGAATCTATCTCTCATATTCATAGATAGGGTGGCAAACTATATGAGCACCACCAATCCTGTCATCAAGAATATATTCGAAGAGCAATTTACCAAAGTGTATGCGGAGTTTCATAATGGCGTATCTCCTTCAAAGGAACAAATCAAGGCTGTACAGGGATTCTACTTTGCCAAAACCACACAAGGAGAATACACGGATAATGAGAGAACCAATAAAGACAATAAGGACATTTACGACCAGATACTGCATAACAAGCAACTGTTATTGTCGTTCGATAGTCCTATAGAGTTTATATTCTCTCATTCAGCACTTGGCGTGGGATGGGATAATCCAAATGTATTCGGAATAGCTACTCTCAACGAAAGCTACTCAGAAAACAAAAAAAGACAAGAGATAGGCCGTGGTCTTCGAATTTGTGTGAACCAACAAGGTAAGCGCATCTATGACCCTGAAGATGCACAGGATGATAAAATCATCAACCAGCTCACAGTAGTTCCAAACGAAACTTATGAAACTTTCGCTCGCAGCTATCAGAACGAGAATGAGAAGGCTTTCGGCACCAAGGATGCATCTGCCAAGTTGAAGCATACTCATAAAGGAATGCACAAGAACAGAGTAACATTCACACTGAAAAAGGACGAGTCCTTCAATAGCATGTTCCGCCGTTTTTGGAATGTCGTTGCTAAGAAGACAACCTATCGTGTACATTTCGATGAAGATGCTATCATCCGCCGTTCTATAGAAGCGCTGAGCGAGATAAGTATCGGTGATTATAAAGCGGAGGTGGCTAGCTATAGAGTGAACAATATCGAAGATCTGTCTCGCGAATACGTCGGATCGGAAGATTACAAATTGCATGGCCGTTTTACTCCACAGGATTTACTTGAAGATTTGAGCGAGAAGACTGGTTTATGCTACAATTCGGTACTGCAGATTCTACTTGTTATCACCAACAAAGAACAATACTTAAAGAATCCGCCTGTATATATGGAACAGGCAGTATTCAAAATCAAGCAGATTCAGTTGGAAGAGTTAACCAGATGCGTAGAATACTCACCTACCGATGAGCATTTTCCTTTCAACTTTGAGGATTTTACAAAAGACGGATGTGAGAATTACGTCTCTACTCCTAATCATGGAGTATGGGACAAGACTCTATATGACAGTACACTCGAACGAGATTTCGCAACAGACGCAGACAAAGAAAACTCAGATGTCGTGTGCTTTCTGAAATTCCCTTCATGATACAAGATTCCGACCCCAATAGGTTCTTACAATCCTGACTTTGGAGTGGTATTGAAACGAGTATCATTAAAAGATACAAACGACAAGCGGGAGTTTTACTTCGTTGTGGAGATAAAGGGAACGAACGACATTACTGACACCAAAGCCCTTTCACCTCACGAAGTAGCTAGAATAAAATGCGCCATCAAACACTTCCGCTCAATAGGCATCGAGGCATATTATAAAGCTCCTATTCGTGAATACAAAACATTTAAGTCGCAAGCCGACCAAACTATAAATACAGATAAAGAAAATGGAAACATATAAAGAACATATCACCCTATCACCCGACATGAACGAGGAACGACTCAGCAAACTGCGTGAGTTGTTCCCAGACTGGTTTACACAGGAGGGATATCTCGACATTAACGAGGTAAAAAAGGCAGTGAACCCAAATAGTGTAGAAGAAACAGAGCGTTACGAGTTCCGCTGGTTTGGCAAATCAGCGGCAAAACGCAACGCTTTCACCCCAACACGTGCCACATTACACTATGATGAGAAGCGAAGCGTAAATGCAGAGACTACCGAGAATATCATCATTGAAGGTGAAAACCTCGAAGTGCTCAAAGTATTGACTTCCAGTTACAGAAATAAGGTGAAGTGTATCTATATTGATCCACCATATAATGCGGATGCATTAACCGCCTATAATGATAATTTTTCCCAAGATAAAAAAGCATATTGGGAGGAAAACGGTATTACTGAAAATGGTATTATCGTTGATACAGAAACTGTTCCTGAAGGTCGTCTTCACAGTATTTGGATGAGCGACATCTATGCTAGATTGCTCCTTTCTAGAACATTACTAACAAATGACGGAATCATATTCATTTCAATCAATGACAAAGAAGTTGCACACTTGAAAAGAATATGCGATGAAGTATTCTTTCCTAACAATTTTATTGCACAATTTGTATGGGCAACAGATGGAAACTTTGATAATCAAGCAAAGATTAAAACTTGTCATGAATATATTTTACTATATGGCAAAAATGCTGCGGAATTTGATTTTCCTCACTTAGTTGATCCCAACATTACAGACAAAAGTAAACTACATAATGAGTTCATTCGAAACACTATTGTAAAAAATGGTCCCAAGAATCCAATTCAAAAGATAACTTTAAAAGCAGGTTTTCCTTGTGAATTTGAGAATGGCATTATTCCTGCTCGTCAAGATCAATGGCCACATTTTAAGGAGGACATTATCGTTGAAAACTATAAAGTTAAATACGATGTAGAAATTGAAAGTGGTTGGGCGGCTCGTGGACAATTTGATGAGTTTATGAAAGAAGAAAATCATTGGGCAGATGTTAAAGATACAAAAGGACAAAATACTCGATTCGTTCTCTTAAACTCAGGAACTATAGAATGTATTAAAGACAGAGGATTCAAAAGCCATGTTATATCTTTATTGCAAAATTTGGGCGGCACTCAAAGCGCAACTAGCGTCCTAGAAGGACTGGGCATATATGGTTTTGGATATCCTAAGCCAACTGAACTTATAGAATATTTAATCAAAATGAATAACGAAAAAGATTTCATTATGATGGATTTCTTTGCAGGTTCTGGAACAACAGGTCATGCTATATCAAATTGTAATATCAAGGATAATGGACATAGAAAATATATTCTTGTACAATTTCCGGAAGCTATTTCTAAAGAAAAGACAGCCTATAAGAAAGGATTTAAAAAAATTAGTGATTTAACTATCGCCCGCAATAAAGCTGTGGTTGAAAGATATCAGAAAGAAAGCGAAGGTAAAATCCTTGACGAGGAATACAAGCAGCAGCTCAACCAGTTAGGCTTCAAGGTCTTCACCCTGTCAAAGTCAAGTTTCCCAAGAACAGACTTTACACCAGACCCAACAAAGAACGAGGAAGAGAATCTTGCCCTTTTCCATGATTACATCAAGGAAAAAGAGAGCCAGCTTACACTCGTATTTAATGAAGAGGAACTGATAACAGAAATACTTATCAAACAAGGCTTCATGCTTACCTATAAACTGGAAAAGCAAAACAGTTTTACCCAAAACTCAGTTTATTGGGCAACAGATGGAAAAAAGGAGACCTATATTACTGTAGATGCAAATCTCAACGATGAAACAGTAGAATACTTTATGCAGCATACTGATAAGAAGTTCATCTGCATTGAACGTGCACTAGATACAACAAAGAAGTTTAACCTCAAAGAAAAAATGCAAGAGAAATTCTTTGCTTTCTAAATATTCGTCGTATCTTTGCAGAAAGATTCAGTTACAAAAAGAAGCATTATGGACAAGCAGATCAATAAACTCCTAGAGGTTCTGAAAGAATACCAGGAACTGGGAATATCTGAGCAGATAGACTATCAGAAGTTCTATCTCTACTCTATCATCACCCATTCCACCGCCATCGAAGGCTCCACCGTAACCGAGATAGAGAACCAGCTTCTCTTCGACGAAGGTATCACGGCTAAAGGCAAACCGATGGTGGAACAACTTATGAACCTCGACCTGAAGAGAGCTTACGAGCAATCCATCAGATGGGCAAGAGAACACAAGCCATTCACAGTGGAAATGCTCAAGAACCTCTCCGCACTGGTAATGAGAAATACGGGCAGCCATTACAGTACATTGATGGGCGAATTCGACTCATCAAAGGGTGACCTGCGCCTTGTTGGCGTTACGGCAGGAGCAGGTGGCCGCTCCTACATGGACTACCGCAAAGTTCCGATGAAACTGGAAGAACTCTGCAACCACATCAACCAGCGGAGAGAAGCGCTCATCAAAAGCCCCAATGCCATAGATGCCTACCTGCTGAGCTTCGATGCCCACAACATTCTCGTTACTATTCACCCATGGGTGGATGGCAACGGCAGAATGTCGCGCCTCATCATGAATCACCTGCAGTTTGAATTCGGACTGGTGCCTGCTAAAATCATCAAAGAAGATAAAGCGCAGTATATCGAATCCCTCAATGAATCGAGAGAAGAAGAGGCAATGGCGCCCTTTCAGAAATTCATGCTGAAAGAGCACACGCAAAACCTGAGAAACGAGATTCTTGAATACAGGAAATCTATGGAAGAAGATATTGCAATAGCAGATATCAAAGTGGAGCCGGAAGAAGATGGAAAGGTACAAAAGGAGAAGCAAGAGGTGGACCAGAAAGGTGGACCAGAAATCAAAAAGGTGGACCAGAAAGGTGGACCAGAAACGAGAAATGCCATTTTGCAACTTATCACCAGCAATGGGAATATCACTTCCAGAGAAATCGCTAGCACTCTGAATATCAACAGAAGTGCTATCTCCAAGCATCTCAAGAAGATGCAGGAAGATCATATCATCCGCAGAGAAGGCTCGCAGAAATCAGGCAAATGGGTTATCATATCATAATTCTAAAAGTTACGATTATGGCAAAACAATTAGTAAAGTTCATGAATGATCGCTTGCAGCGAGAAATGGATAAGCTTTGGGAATCTGGCGAAATGAGCAATGAAAAGTTGCAGAAAATGCAGTCAGAACATTTGCGCACGGCTTACAAATTAACTGACAAATGATCAATCTCCATTACCATTAAAATGCTATTTTTTCAAGCATAAATCAACCTTATCCTCGAAAAAGTGTATGATTTAACATTTGTTATCATCGAAAAAGTGTGCAATTTTCTTGTTTTTATCATCGAAAAAGTGTATCTTTGCAGCTGAAATATTTAAAATACAGATAGTTATGAAAAGAAAGATATACAAACAGCTCTTGAAATGGAAAAGAAATGTGGACAGAAAGCCCTTGATGTTACTAGGTGCCAGACAAGTAGGTAAGACTTGGATTATGCAACACTTTGGAGAAAAGGAATACAAAAACGTAGCATATATCAACTGTGACGATGAGCCAAGAATGAAACAGCTCTTTGAGCTCGATTACAACATAGACAGAATCCTCATCACCATCCAAGCCATTACTGGTGTCAGGATTACTCCTGCTGACACTCTCATCATCTTGGATGAAATACAGGAGATTCCGAGAGGACTCCACAGTTTGAAGTACTTTTGCGAAAAAGCTCCCGAATACCATGTCATGGTAGCAGGGTCCCTACTTGGGGTTACCCTTGGTAAGGGAGAGTCGTTCCCTGTTGGAAAAGTAGATATGCTTACCATGTACCCTATGGATTACGAGGAATATCTTGATGCTACCGGCAATGAAGGATGGATAGAATTACTCCATTCCAAAGACTGGGGACTTATCGACATCATGAAACCCAAGATGACGGAATTGCTCCGACAATATTACTTTGTGGGCGGCATGCCAGGAGTGGTAAGCAAATTCATCGAAAATACAGACTTGCAGCAGGTTCGCACCCTGCAGCGTGATATTCTGGAAGCCTATCGCAGGGATATTTCCAAACATACTTCAGCTGCGGAATCAACAAGAATCCGGGAGGTACTGGATTCGCTCCCTTCCCAACTGGCACGTGAAAACAAGAAATTCATCTATGGAGCTGTGCGCAAAGGTAGCAGAGCCAAGGATTTTGAACTAGCCATACAATGGCTGGTAGATGCCGGCATTGTGTATAAGGTGAGCCGCATCAAGGAACCTAAAATGCCCCTCAAGTTTTATGAAGACATGGATGTCTTTAAACTGTTCTTATTAGATTGTGGTCTTCTGGCATGCATGACGGATGCCTCAGCAGATCAGATGCTGATAGGTGACAATGTATTCACAGAGTTCAAAGGTGCATTTACAGAGCAGTATGTGCTACAGCAACTATTGGCCTTGGGACTAAAGCCCTATTACTGGAGCAATACCAAGACTCCTTCGGAGATTGATTTCGTCATTCAAGACAGCCAGAGGGTTATACCTATCGAAGTAAAGGCTGAGGAAAACGTACGTGCCCGTTCCCTGGCCCAGTTCATCAAAGACAACCCTGGGCTGAAAGGACTGCGCATCTCCATGAAAGGATATGTAGATCAAGAATGGATGGAAAATATCCCTCTCATAGCCATTGGTACGTATTTTGAAAAATAATATTGTAAGAATTAAAAAGCAGTTGTTGCCTCTTACCGCAACAACAGCTTTTTCTTTTACAAACTTATACAACCAGGCACTTCGATAGACTATCGCCGCCTGGCTGAAATCTTCTTCTGCTGCTCTTTTTACATCTCCTTGATCTCCAGCGTTACTTCGTTGCCTCGCCACACCGCCTTCTTGATGCGCTCGTAGAGGGTGGTGAAGAGCGACTGGCTCTTCAATACATAGCCGGGGGCATGAACCTCGCCCACCAGGATGCTGCCCCTGCCCATCGTAAACGGACCATTGCCCGGCTGAATCATCGCACATGGCAGGGAGGTGAAGGCTGAAATATCGCCAAACTCATGAGAATGACGAGCCTTGCAGCAAAGCTCACACTGGGATGAATCCATCGGAACCAGGAACGGCATCTTGCGACGGTGATAGATGCACTTGCCAATGCACACACGATACTTTCCTGCCGGAAGACAATCTGCCTCACGCTCTACGGTGCCGCATACCTTCACCTGCTCATCAAACTCACTATCGTTCACATTCTCAGCCTTGAGCAACCCCATAATGGTACCACGCTCACGAATCATTCTTTCAACATACAAATTCAACATAGCAATATTATTTTAAATGATTATTATTAAATGTCTATTTTTAATTATTACCTATAAGACGGATATAATACTCCGAAAAGTCCTTACATCCTTTAGGCAACTGATGACGAACCAGCTGCGGCAACAGATCCTTCAACTGCAGATACAGTCGCTCTCCAGGTTCATCGGCATCAGGGAAGATATGGAGATTCAAGTCCTGCAAGGGGCGAAGATCTTCTTCCTTCAGCAAGGTGGCTGATGGTATGGCTATCGCCTTATACCCGGCACTCATCATCGCCCAGCAATCCGTACAGCCTTCCGTGATGAAAAGAGGCTCGCCGGGCGACAGCCAGTTAAGTATCTGAAGATTGTAAACATGGCACTCCGAACCCTTGGGAAACTTGAACCTCGCTACCCCCTTGGCTCGTGCAGCCTGCTTGCTCCCAGCCCCATTTTCATCAGTACCCAGATAGCGGCTCTGCACGGAGAGCAACCTCCCTTCCCGGGTATAATAAGGAATGAGCAGGGAGGGCGCATCATAGAATGGCTTGCCGAATCTTCTGCACGGAGTAGGATCCGAGATACTCGAAACATGGCACCACTCGATGACCTCTCTTCTCAACCTTCGCTCGTCCAGCAGGAAGTGTTCTGCCTCGGCATTGAGCACAGGATGCGACACGTAGAGATTGAGATATTCCGTATCTACAGCAACGGGGCGAGATGGCTCTATAGGCAGCACCTTTCTGGGCTTCACATCTGCGAATCTGCCAGCAGAGTTTTCATATCTGCAGCCACGATCGCCTGTTCTTCCGTCATCCTCAATATCGAGTCCGAATGCCCGTGCAAGCCAGCAGCAGGCATCATGAAAATTGAGATTCATTCTGTGCATCACGAGGTCGATGGTGCCCCCATGCTTGCCACATACGTAGCAATGATACGTATTGTGGGAGGTTGAGAAATGAAGGCTCGGATGAGAATCGTTATGGAAGGGGCAGATGGCATTATGCCATCGCAATCCCATTCCCAACGCATCGGCAACCTGCTCTATCGGCAGGGAGCGAAGCTTTTCTATCATTACTTTATCTATCATAGTTTATCTCATTATAGTTCTTAATATTATCATATCTGCTAAAATCAGTAGTTGAAGTACAGAAACACGAGCTTCAGGAAGAAACCTACTGCTTGAGTTTGCGGAACTGATTCTTGTCAACCTTCTCTATCCATCCCAATTTCACCCAGCGTGAAATCACGTTCTTGGCAGGTGTCGTCTGCTCCAGATGCTCCAGGGTTACCTTGAGCAGATCGCGGGTAAACTCAGAAGGGAGGTTCTCGAAGAGATGGCTCGGGCGGTAATCCGTAACCACATGGTCGGCATTGATCTGCTCATACACTGTACCCCATTTTGAGATCATATTATAGAGGGTATAGTCGGCCATGGCAAGATAAATCTGCTTCACCCATTTGTGGATAGTTTTCTCGTCCTTCTTTCCCTCCAGCTGATATAGATACTGGCAGAGGCAGGCGATGCGGAAGGCTGATACGGAGCTGCGCTTGTAGAACACATCGAGTGCCTTGGAGCAGGATTTGAGCGCCTCTACACGGCGCTCGCCACACCATTTGGTGATGGCAGGTTCCAGCCATTGGGTATCGAGCATTACCTCGGGCTGCATCGTAGTTTCGTCCTGATAGGTGGCTGCCATCAGCTGCTCGATGGTATGGTCGATTACCTGCTGCTGTGCTGGCGTGATGACCTTGAGTGTAGGCGGCTCGTCGCCGATATGACTCTCCAACTGGCAGAGGATGGTGCGGGTGATGTTACCACCCTCGATGGCATTCTTGTCCATATAGCGGTCGATGGCGGCAGGCGTTCCGCAGAAGAGACAGTTGAGCAGCACATCCACCACGGTGCTGTAGGAAGTTTCGCTCAGATAATCCTGACCATAGGTAGAGCCCAAATCGTAGGCAGTCTTCATAATCTGCTTCAGGTCGGAAAAGGCTCGCTTGTTCGACTGGGTGATGGTGGAGAGTTCATCGGCAAACATGAAGAGTGTTCTGGGTGCGCCATATTTCACTACAGGTGCATCGGCACGCTTCATCAGCATGGTGATACTTACGCTAGGAGGAAGGTTTACAATATCTGTCTTCGGTTCCGGAGGCAATTGTCCATCCTTTTTTCCCTTTCTTCTTTTCATTTCGTTATACTTCTGCTCCGTTCTTCTCTGCTCGCTATCCCTGTCGATGAGTTTCTGCATGATAATCTGCTGCACGTATCTGGCAAATGATTTTCCTGAGCTCTGGTCGCCGCAGACTATCACTTGCAGGAGGCAGGTGGATGGTGTCTGGTCGTACACATACTGGAATCTCAGACGTGGAGCGTAGGTTCCGAGAGCCGGAGCACAAGCCACGAATACCAGTGTACGCAGCACCTCGGGAGCATTGCCCACCAGTTCACGGAACACGGGTGGCAAATCCTTGGGTTTAGGCAGACGATGCGCCTTGTTCTGCCAGGGCAGCATGATGAATTCATCCTCTTTTCCTTCGCCAGCCTGAGGATTGGAAAGCTGGGCGGCTGCAATCTCCTGGAGATTGTCGGGCTGCAAAGAATTCTCGTTCTTCTGCATAATTAAATTGTTTTTTCTGATGCAAAGATACAAAATCCAGGAAGGGAAATCAATAGCTGAAATGGGTTGCCGCATAATGTGCCGCATAATCCGCATAACCTGCCGCACACTTTGCCGCATAGGCACAAAAAAAGCGGGCAAGAAGCCCGCTCTATTATCCTAAAACTACAGTCTTTCTATCCGTTAATTCAGTTTTATATCTAATAATCTAATCAAAACTCTTTTTTAAACGCCTTTCATATAGATAGAAAGGAATCTCTGCGCCACATGCTGCGCCTCCAGGATATCCATCTGGTTGCCATCCTCGATTCTCCAGTCGGGGTATCTACCCGAAATGCGGGTAAGGCGCCTGCCGATGGTGTCCTCAGAAGGAAGATCCTTCACCCCCACATATTCCTTGAGATAGGTGAGGAATTCATTGGTAGTCTCCACATATGGCAGACCATACCTCTCGTCCTTCGCTCTCATCAGGGCAAGGATGAAGGCATACTGATAGCCCACTCTCCTGCCGAAATAGTTGGCTGTACGCCCCTGGCATTTCTCGGTCTTCATCTGTTCGAAGGCTATCCTTATCCTTTCCTCCTTGGATTTCTGCAGCCACGTTTCTGCAGCCGCTTCCTGATGCCGATTCCTGTCCATGTGCAGGTCTTGATGCTGGTCCTTGTACTGATTCCTGTGCTTCTGCATCGCCAGCCACTCTTCCAGCGTCATCCCCTGCTGCTCGGCCTGCCGCTCCAGCTCATCGTAGATTCGCTCACGTGCCAAGGCCTCCTCCAGCCCGCTTCTGGCTACCACCGTGGCACCAGCCTGCAGGGTATAGTTATCGCCATAGTTATGGTTGTTGTATATGTTCATCGCTTGCCTCCTTTCGCAGGTCTGCTTGATATATACACGTTGTCCGGATTGATAGGAGTCACCTGAATGTTGGGATCCAGCGAATTTGCCTGAATCTCGAGTTCGAACGGTATCTCCTTGTTTGAAAGTTCTCCGAGCCCATCTGCCATGGTCAGAACTGCCTGCAGCTTTTTAGTGGGCATGCCTTCATCAGCCACCACACTAGCCCCCGACTCCAGATTGTAGTTGGTACCATAGCTGCGTTCTATCTTGTTGCCATTGATGATGGTCACATTCTTGGCATCTGCCACACCCGCCTGCATCAGCTGCATATTCTGCTGCTGCGCGTTTTTCTCCTGTTCCTGCTCTTCCCTATGCTGTTTTCTCAGCTTGTCGCAATTTCTCAACAGCTTGCCGTATTCACTCAGGTCCTGATCACCAAACTGTTCCAAGAACTGCTTAGAATCGAAAAAGATTTCCAGCAGTCGCTTGGCTCCCGGATAGAGTTCATCATCAATTTCTCTCGGATCAACCACCATATTGCCCAGATCACAGAAGAGACCAATCATTTTAGTACTCAAACCCAGGACAAAGCCTTCATCAATGTCCTTACCGGTGAAGGAAAAGGTGAAATCCTTCCCTACGTTTTCCTTCATGAGCTGGGCATCCTTATCCGTGAAATTGAACCGATGCAGTTTAAATTCAGAAAAGTCATTACCTGGTGGATCATCCGGGGCATATTTCTCTTTCAGGTCAGTCAAGATCTCGATCAGCTGCTTGTTCTGCTGCCTGAGCAGTTCTATCTCCTGCATAGCCACCTTGAATTTCTCCTCATAGGTATCCGCCTTGCCAGCAGAAAGCCCGGAAAATTCACCCTCCTCGATTCTTGCTTTTAAATGATAATCATCAGGATTAGTGACATGGTTGAGGACCAGGAATTCGTGGAATTTAGCCTGCGACTGAGCGTCCCTGTAAATCTTAAGCAGGGAAATGAGGTCTAGCTCGCATAGCTTCTTACGGAAAGAAATCTGGAAATCCTTCCTGGCGCAAAGCTCTTCTACAGGCATAGGTTGAGGATCGAGATTGCGATTACGGATATTCCCTTCCTTTTCGATGAATTCATCCAGCAGCTCATCAATATCCCTTGTATAATGATAAGTGCTGCAAGACTGCCAATCTACAAGATACTCCAGCAGATTATCCGCAAAATCCTTCAGATATTCAGAATTGTCTCCCTGCAACCGGATGACGGCATAGCCTAACCAGCAGATAAGTCTGCAGTCATCCGACTTATCCGGGCAACTTTCCTGTCCGAGAAGTTCAGCTACCCTAGCCCTTACAGCATTCTCCACATCTATCGGTTTAAGATAGCGGTGAGGATACTTCTGCAGCCTCATTCTTATCGCCAGTTCATAGGCACAATCGAAGTAGATGTCTGGTTCGTCAAAGCTCAAGACAGCAGAAGCTTCATTGAAGACGACACCATACAACTCATCCAACACGTGGTTGATGCCAGTAGGGTCGTCAGCCATGTACTTTTCATATCCATTTTCCCCTTTGCCCATATAAATGAGTTCTCGAGGTAGGTCTAATGATTTTATCATTTGCTTAGGAGTTTATTAGCTACAAAGGTACGGAATTTCGCCAAGACCACCAAACATTTTTCCAGTTATTTTGCATTATCAGCGATATTTTTCCATCCACTCTGTTTTTTCGCTTACTTTTTAATGCAGGAACATGAAAATTGAAAGAAAAAAGCCAGCAGAAGGAATAAAAAAAAAGGGAAAGGATTGAGAAGATGAGATGAGACGGAAGATGAGACGGAAGATGAGATGGAAGATGAGATGGAAGATGCCGAAAAGGTCAAAAGGTCAAAAGGTCAAAAGTCACATTTGACCTTTTGCAATATGAACAGATGGAGGATGATATTCCTAAAGGCTTAATGAGTGATGCTATTATTAATAATAAACCATTATATAATGTACGCGCGCATATAATAATAATATATAGAATCTTCTATCATCATAAACTCCATTCTCTTACAGAAGACCTAGCAGACTATCTCTCTTCCAGGCTTCCACTAAAAAAAGGAAAATCCCAAAAGTCACTTTTGACCTTTTGACCTTTTGACCTTTTGACCTTTTGACCTTTTGACCTTTTGACCTTTTGA
>OGJW01000080.1_pt1 | contig 44340 bp, 40 predicted proteins | sample 1572361 | NCBI WGS metagenome assembly OGJW01 (sample SAMEA2582078, study PRJEB24529) | metagenome | biome: Human gut stool | place: China | collected 2011 | reverse complement strand
GATAACCAGTAAACTTTCCTCATTCTTCTCTCAAACACTTTTTATATGTACTTTCAATCCTCGAAACATCCTATAGTATGCGTATATATAAGCCGATGTTGTGGTTATCATACTGATGAGATTCATGCAGGTGAAGGCTGCCTGCTGGGTGTTGCCTGCCAGATAAAACACTGCCGCAGGGAGGAGATTCGAGCATAGCAGCCATGCGATGAAAACCAGGACAAGGGCTATGCCCAGTTTGCGCATGTTGCCCCTGTGCTTGCTGCACAGATGACAGCCGGCTACCAGGGAGGCGATGACGGAAATCAGGCCCGTCGTGCTTTCTGTCCAGGTGAGTATGGAAGCCATTTGGGTAATCTGTCCGTTCTGCATCATTGTTACGAGATGAAGATTGAAGCATTGGCCCAGGATGAATGAGAGCACATAGTAAAGTACCATCAACTCGCTGCAGCGTCGTAGCAATTTTACGCCTGCCGGTAGCGTGTAGCGGAATATTCCCCATAAAGCTATAGGGGCGAGCTGCAAGACCAGTTGCTTGATGGTAACCAGGATGGGACTTAATGGAATCAGGATGGGACTTATTCTGAAGGATAAGCCCGCTTGTCCGCAAACAGAAAATGCCAACGAAAACAATGCGAAAATGCAATATGCATACATGGCATATTGTGCAATGCGATTTATATCTATAGAATAACTTTTTCTTTCCATAATTCTACGTTTGATGATTTTATAAACAGCTTATCTTGCATAAAGCCATTGCAAAGATACGAAGTTTTTGGGAAATTCTAGCAAAATAGGTGGAAAATGTTTGGCTATGATATATACTTGTTAAAAGAATGGCAGAGAGACCGATAAAAACTCTTAAAAAGCATAACGTATCTTCTTGGATATCAATATTTGTTGCTATCTTTGCACGTTATATACTAATAACGCTACATAGATGAATACTAATTATCAATATAAGTTTAATCATATAAGTTTAATCATGAGTAATATGAAGAAGATTTTCTTAGGTTTGGCAGCTACACTGATGTTGACTGCCTGCAATGAGAACAGACAGCCGGAGGCAATGACCAGCGTTGACTCTGCAAGTGTGGTAACCGATTTGATGATGAGTCGCAGAAGCATCCGTGCTTACAAGGATTCCATCATCAGCCGCGATACCCTGAACGAGATTCTGAAATGCGGCATCCATGCGCCAAACGGTCAGAACCTGCAGTCGTACGAAATCAGAGTGATAGATTCTCCTGCACTCATCGATTCGATAACCCAAGCCGTGGTAAAGGATAATCCTAAGATAGCAGAGCGCAAGGGCTTCAAGAACATCTTCGTGAATGCTCCATGCGTGGTTTGCATCGCCTACGATACTACTTATGATATGGCACAGATTGATTGCGGTTTGCTTGGCGAGAACATCATTCTTGCTGCATGGGCAAAGGGCATCGGTTCCTGCTGCCTGGGCAGTTCAGCCCGCTGGATACTGGATTCGCCATCTGCCAAGCCTTACCTCGACCGTATGGCATTCTCCAAGGGTTATAAACTGCTCTACTGCATCGCCCTGGGTTATCCTGATGAATCGCCGGAGGCAAAGCCAAGACGCCAGGACATGATCAAGTTCATGGATTAAGACAAATGAAGGTTGATGTCCTGTTTCAGGACATCAACGTTTGAAGATAGATATGCATCTTTTTGAAACATGTAGGCAAAATATGAAAGGCAAGTTCTCAATAGAAGGGCAAAAGCTTTGTATATTGCCAGGTATTTGAAAGCTTTTGTCCTTACAGAACGACAGTTTTGCATCCATAAGCACCCAGGGCGATGCCCTTTCAGAGCTAGGAGCTTCTGCTTTTTCAGGGCGTGTGGGGCTTACATGCGAAACTTGAGTAAAGGGAACAAATTTTGTGCCTGTACAGCATCGACCTTTGTACGTCCGATTATCTGAAATTTCAGATAAGAAGGATTTATCTGTTTGGATAGAAGAATCGTTGAAGCTGGAGCGCAATCATAAATATTATATAGGTATAGCTGTTATGGCAAGTAGCGGTAATGGCGAAATTCATTTTCCTGCTTATTTCAAGAAGGGCTGTGTGAGAAATCTGGGTACAGATAGAAAAAGAATTTGCCAGTAACCTTGGGCGTTTCTCTTTATGGTATATCTGCAAAGCATCTTCAGTAACATTTTCTATTGCAATAACTAAAGATATTTAAATATTTAACCCTATATTTGGCGATAAATAAAGAAATAACTATATTTGCAGCATGATTACGGAATATGGTATAGAGGCAAAGTCTAATTCTGAGATTATATCAGAATTAGGAGGACGATTCAAGCAATATCGTCTGTTCAGCAATCTCACTCAGAAAGAGGTGGCTGTAAAGGCTGGTGTGAGCATTTTCACCATTAGCCAGTTTGAAAAAGGCGAAGCTAAGAACATAGGCTTTGGCACTATTCTTTCTCTGTTGAGGAGCATTGGATTCCTGCAGGAAGCAGAGAAACTCTTGCCGCCATTGCCAATGCTGCCTAGCCAAGTGAAGAAAATGAATGAAAAGAAGGAAAGGGTAAGACATGAAAGATAATGTTGTGCAGGTAATCCTGATTCACATTTCTATCGTAACCATGAACTTACGGTTCTTGGCAAGCGAAAGAATATAACGAAGCAGGATTTGATGCTTTTTGCACAAAGACAGGATATCAGAAATGCTTCTAGTATCATAGAAGAAGTGGAAGACGTGGTGATGAACTTCAAGTCTTATGCCGAAAAAGTGGAAATCGATGAGCACTGGATACGCAAAATAGAACGGGTTTTGGAAGAAATCCGTAAGTAAGCGATTTCATCAGGCAATATTTTTAGCCCCCTTACTCCTTTATTTCCTTCATGTTTGCAGGATTATAGGGAGTCAACTGCTGCATCTCCTGCTCTGTTGCTTCAGGCAAGGAAGGTATCTTGTTTCTGATGCAGAAATCGGTAATGGCGGCAGCTGATTCTTTGGGAGTAGAAGAATCCGGTTTGATGGATTGCTTCTTTTCTACATACTCCTTTTCAGTGATATATAGCTCGGTAATCACATGGATGAGTTGCTGTTGCTTGTCTTTCTTATGAGAGAAAAGATAGCTGTTGTCAGATTTCTGGAAGAGCAGGTCCTTGAAGGAATAGTAATCTTCAGGACTTATCTGATAGGTTTCCACCACATGGTCGTAGATATCTGTCTGGGTATAACCGAAAAGCTGGTGCGTCAGATTCTTGTAGGTAGGAAGCTGGTTGATTTCTATCTGACAAATATTTCGGCTGCTGTCCGTTTGAATACTGCCTATTGTCTGCTGATTGAGCAGGACGAGTTGAGAGCCCAGTGAATCTTTCAGCTGATATTTCTTTCGATATTGTTCAATAAGTGTCTTCTCTTCCGGCCAAGGTCGGAAGGTTCCTTTGTCGCTGACCATGAATGCTCGCTTTTTGTCTTCGGAAACGAGTCGGCTGTTGTGAAGATTTCTTTTGGAATAGGCATTGAGATCCGTCTTTCCATTCTTCAGGTTGATGTAATACTCCACGATGCCGTCGTTGAAGTATTTCATTACAGAGTCGTTGGTCTGATAACTGCGATAATATCCCTTAAGTCTGATGAAGTGAGGACGATTCCTTGTTACGTTCACATCCTCCAGTTTCAGTATTTTTGTGATATGTCCAGGCATCTTCTCTTCCTTGTTCTGTGCCATGAGACTGGTAGGAAGGAAGAGGAGAAGCACAAACAGATATTTCATATAATGATGTTGTTTCATATTGATGATGCTTTAAAAAGAATGCTTAATGATGTGCAAAAGTAAGAATAATCAGTTAGATGCGCAAAGAAAATCAGTTATTATTAGGTTAAAACTGTAAATAAGTAAACTGTTTCATATAATTTGCCTGTGCTTATCCATCAAAAAAACTACGCAGAAGAAAAAAACTCAATCTGTGAAACCAACTTTCATAGGTACATCTTAATTTTGCATCCAAAAAAGAATGTATTAATGTTGTATGATGATGGTTAAGCAAATATCAGATAAGAAAGATGTGGAGCCGATAGATTTGCTCCAGGCCTTCGAGATAATCGTAGAAAAGGCAAAAGGGTCTTCTCTTGGAGAAAAGTTTTATCAGGAAGCAGATCCGTATCTTGGTTTTGTTTCTGATAAATTGTGTATCTCCAAGCGAGCAAGTGTTATTATGGCCCTCTTTGCCGACCGGTGCTATGATACCCAAATCCGGTTTTCTGATTTGACGGAATACCTGGATTGCAGAATCCTGACATTGCTCAGATATTCCAACGAAACTCAGAAACTTATCGATAAGGAATATGTTTGTCAGAATCGGATTGAAGGACTCAGCTATAGCATCCCGATGGAGGTGATGGAGGCATTCCAGCATAATCAGCGATATATTCCTTCGGATGTGGATGAATTCACAGCTAGAGAACTGTTTGATAAGTTTGATGAACTTTTCTCGAAATGCCGCTGCGAAAAACTGAACAAACTGGTTTTGAGAAAGAAACTCAGAGCACTGGTTGTCAAGAATAGCAACCTGGCATTTGTCAAGGCAATGGCATTGTATGATATAAATGTGGAGGATAAAGATTTTCCGCTTTTCATCTTGTTGTGTACACTTTTTGTTATTGATGGCGATGATGACATCCGTTGCCATGACTTGGATTTTATCTATGAGGAAGGTGAGTCGGTCTGGCGATGGGCTAAGCGAGACCTTAGCCAAGGCAACCATCGTTTCTTGCAGAAAAAGTTCATTGAATATACCAACGATGACGGCTTTGCCGACAGGGAATCCTTTAAGATTACAGACAGTGCGAAGAAACTGCTCTTTTCGGAGATGAACCTTTCTGCTATACGAGGCTCCCGTCCTAAAGGTGGCATGTTATCCTTTGAGAGTATCAAGCCTAAACAGCTGTTTTACAACGATAAGGAACGTAAACTGGTAGAAGAACTCGCAGCTCTTTTGGATGAAAAGAATTTCCAGGGTATCCGAGACCGCTTGAAGGAAACCAATTTCAGAAGTGGCTTTGCCTGCCTATTCTATGGTGCCCCAGGTACCGGAAAGACGGAGACGGTTCTTCAGATAGCCAGGAAAACGGGTCGTGACCTTATCCAGGTTAACATCTCGGATATCAAGAGTATGTGGGTAGGGGAGAGCGAAAAGAACATCAAGGGTATCTTTGATGATTACAGAAAGATGGTGAAACAATCGGCAAAGACTCCTATTCTGCTCTTCAATGAGGCAGATGCCATCATCGGCAAGCGTATGGTGGGTGCAGAGAAGGCTGTGGATAAACTGGAGAACAATATCCAGAACATCATTCTTCAGGAGATTGAGCAGCTTGAGGGCATTCTTATTGCCACAACCAATCTTGCCGAGAATATGGACAAGGCCTTCGAGCGTCGTTTCCTTTATAAAGTGAAGTTTGAAAAGCCTGATTTGCATGGTCGTTTACAGATTTGGCAAACGATGATACCATCTTTGAATGATGCTGATGCTTCTTTCCTTGCCGCTAGATATGATTTCAGTGGTGGTGAGATAGAGAACATTGCCCGCCATTATACCATCCAATCCATTTTGCATGGCAAACCGGCGGATATGCTCAAATCTCTTGTCGGGTATTGCGATAGTGAAAGGCTGGAAGGAAGAACCCCCAAGAGAAAGGTTGGGTTCTGATGCATCACCCATAAAGAAAAGGCGGTAAATACGAAAAATGTATTTGCCACCTTTTTCTCCTAGTTTCAGATGATTGTATCTGATATTTCTTGATAGATTGTATTTGATATTTCTTGATAGATTAAATCTGGTATTTCTTTGTGAGATTTCTCAATTTTTCGGCAATATCCTCCCTTAGCCATTGAGGTTCCAATACTTCCATGGTATCCATGTTGGAGAATATCTCCTGTTCAAAATCGAATTCAGGCTTCAGATGGTATTCAAAGATAGAATATTCATCTGTGCGCTCCGTTTCCTTTTGTGAGGTATGGAGAGGAAGGTTGCGGATATAGTTGCTTTGGAATGCATCCACCTTGAGTACCACCTTTTGCACCTCAGAGTCCTCGTTGTTGATGATGCCGAAGCAATCCTTGAAATATTCAGCAGGATCCAGATCCTCAGGCAATTTGAATGTTTCTTCAGAGATGATGACATTCTCCATACGGTCGAGTGCATAGCATCGGATGTCATCTGTGCCAGGACTGTAAGCCACCACATACCAACGTTTCTTGAAAGCCTTTACGAAATAAGGATGAATATCAAATTCATGATACTCCTCTGTATTGAAGCTATAGTAGGATATGGAGATGACACGGTTGTCACGCATTGCCTTGATGATGTCTTCCAGATAGTTTCTGCCAGAAGGCATATCTTCCAGGAGTACACGATTCTTGAGCTTGCGACTGTTGCCGACCATGGCATTGAGGGAGAAGGCATTGAGCATCCAGCTTCTGGCACTTCCTTCCTCGAAGCAGTCACCATACTCAATGTAATAGCGGTATCCGCTGCCACAGCTGATGCTGATTTCAAACAGTTCCTCGATGGAATGGAGGTTGTTGATGAAGGTACGGCGAGAGAGATCCGTTCCTTCACTGAGATCAGAATCCTTCCATCTGCTTTGGATTTCCTTTAAGGTGATGCCGCCCCTTTTTCTGGCCCGATGGATGGTTTCCACCAGCCAGACATATTTGTTCAATTGATTGATAGCCATATTCTGTTTCTTTTATTTGGGTACAAAGATAACGGAAAAGTAGGAAAATATGTTGCACAAGATAGATTTATTTCATGCTGATTTCAATAATTTCATCGTTTTGCGAAAAAAAAACGAACCTGTGCAGCCAATTTACCCATGTTCCCTATACTTTTGCACTGGAAATAAAAAATGAAATTTATATAATATCTTCCCGACTTTTCCGTTTTCTGATATAGACATTATAAGAATGTGGAATAAGTATAAGAAAAAGAATGAAATTAAAATTTTAGTAATATGGATTTAAAAGCTATACAGCAATTGCTGCAAGAAACTCAGCCTATCTTACAGAAAAGTAAGGCTGAGAAGAAAGAGCGTGAGGCGAAAGGCGAATATTTCAGTGTTTTTGAATATTTGAATTTTTCGCGCTTTGAGGAACAACTGCATACCCCTTTTCTTCGTATGCTGCTTGATAAGGATGCCAATCATGGAGTGGGGAAAGGCTTCTTGCAGGCTTTTCTAGATAAGATTGTGGAAAAGTTGAAGCCTGGTTTTCAATATGATGTCAATTCAAGTCATGTTGAATATAAAGATGTTTATTTGGGCAATAATGAGATATCTGAGGATGGTACTTCTACGGGAGGAAAAATAGATATACTCTTGCATGATGACAAAAAACATGCGATCATCATAGAAAACAAGTTTGATAGAAATGGCAATCCTGCCCAAGATCAACCAAAACAACTTGAGCGATATTATAATTATGGTAAAGATGATAAGAAATATGAGGATTTTATCTTGATATATCTCACCCCATCTGGTCAATATGCTTCGGAGAATCCTATGGGTTCCAATAAAATAACCTATTATCCGATGAGTTATGACCTATCGGGTGATAAGCCAAATATCTTATTTTGGCTTGATGAGTGCTTGAATATATCAAAAGGATGCCCTCGCATTCATGAAGTGATTAAGCAATACATAACTTATATAAAAAATACAAGACAGATTATGGAAGGAAAATATCAAAATGAATTGTGGAATTTGTTGTTTTCAGATGAAAATTTATTAGATGTGACACTTAATTTCATACATGATGGGGAAAAGATAAAAGAGAAAATCAGAAGAGACTTCTGTGATAAGCTAGTGCAAAAGGCTGGTGAATATGGTCTTGAACTTCGTGAACAATATGATAATAATTTCATTACATGGAATAAAGATAATATTTGGATGTATTTTGTAGGTAAGAAGAAGTGTCAATCACAGGTAGGATTCGTGGTTGGATATTTCTCACGAACAGACGATAATAATGGCGGAATGTTATATGGGTTGTCTATTATTAATGGGGACTATTCAAATTTGGAAGAGCTGAAACATAAATTTAAGATAGAGTCAGGCAATCCAGATGGCGAGTATCCTAAGTTCACACAAGAGAATTTTCCGGGTAAACTTTCTGAAGAGCAATGGAAAGAATTCCCTTGGGGATTTTCGTATTTAAGTGACGAGAATAGAAAATGTGATAAAAATTGGTATGATTGGGATGATCCTCAAACTTTGGCAGATATGCACAATGGCAAGATGCTTAAGTTTATGGAAAGCCGTTTTGAAATTCTGAAAAAGTGTGGTATCATAGACAAGCTGTAGTTTATAAAAACCAAGCATCAATCTCATGAAAGAAATCGCATTTGATTCTTTGCTGCTGATAGCTGCTGACGATGTTAGTCAGCAAGCTATCAATCAGCTTCGCTCAGATGGAATATATTCCATCGAGGACCGTTCTTGCACACTTATCAATATGGTAGTGGTATCTACTGCCGAAGGAGCAGAACATGTTCATCAGGTATTGGAGAACCACGAACGTGCCAGAAAGAATGTAGTCGTAAAAATGACTCCGGAACTCAGCATCAAGGATGAATCTGATATCGACTCTATCTTGTCTTTCCTTCCAGAGCCAGGCTGCAATCCATACATAGAGTTGAAGCACTTCTTGCAAGTGTACCATGAGAATGTGGAGATTCATGGTATGGTAGGCTTTGATTTCAGAAGTTTCTCCGATATCATCAGAGGAAAGAATGTGGTATCTATCTACTCTTATGAATATCAAGACGACATAGCTGAGGCTATCAGCCATCTAAAGCCGGTCAATTTAAAAGACAGCGGCAAATATCTTCTGTCGTTTACAGTAGGTAAGTATGATGAGAAGACTCTATCCAAGCATTTGGCTTCTCTCAATGAATACATGGATACTTTCCCCGAAGAGAGCAGCCTCTACTGGACATTCAGAGAAGCAACTCCTCAAAAAGTAACTTTGTTTGCTTCTATATCTTCGGAGCAATAAAAATATGAAATGCCTCAACCATACTGGTCGAAATCGGTTATTATCAGGTTAAAACCGTAAGTAAGTAAACGATTTCATATAAATATAATATAGAAAAGGGTGGTTATTGCTTTTCTTTTTGTATCTTTGCAACCGTTTGGCAATTGTGAGTACCAAATCATACATAAAGGAAAAAAGAATATCTAATAATAAATAAGAAGTAATGACTACACTTACAATTTCTATTATTGTCGTTTTCGTGCTCGGCTATGCACTCATTGCCACCGAAAGCTTGACTAAGGTTAACAAGGCTGCGATAGCCCTGTTGATGTTGGTAGGTTGTTGGACCCTCTACATGATGGATCCAATGCAGTATCTCCAGTTGATGCACCCTGATTATACAGGCGGTGCAGCAGGAATGGTGGAGAAGGTGACCGGAATCATCCAGGAACATCTGGGCGATACCGCTACAACACTCTTCTTCCTGATGGGTGCAATGACCATCGTGGAAATCGTTGACCAGAACGGCGGATTCAACTGGGTTCGCAAAGTGATGAAGACCAAGTCGAAGCGTGCGCTCCTCTGGCGTATCGCTATCCTTACCTTCTTCCTCTCTGCAATCCTCGACAATCTGACCACCAGTATCGTGATGATCATGATTCTCCGAAAGCTCGTCACCGACCACAAGGATCGCATGGTTTATGCATCCCTCGTCATCATCGCAGCCAATTCGGGTGGTGCCTTCTCACCAATCGGCGACGTTACCACCATCATGCTCTGGAACAAGGGACTGATTACCGCAGCCGGCGTTATCGCCGAAATCTTCATCCCGTCTGTGGTTTCCATGGTGATTCCTGCCCTCATCCTTCAGACCATGTTGAAGGGCGAACTCGTAATGCCTGAGGTTTCTGCCCAGCAGAATGCATCGGTCAGCGATTTCACCGAAGGTCAGCGCAAGGCTGTGTTCTGGTTGGGAGTAGGCGGTTTGATCTTCGTTCCTATCTTCAAGAGTATCACCCACTTGCCTCCATTCGTAGGAATCCTCCTGGTATTGGGTGTTCTCTGGACTGCTACCGAAGTTTTCTATCGCGGTTTGCATCGTGGAGCTGATGCCGAGGGCACTCAGAAGCGAGTAACCAAGTTGCTTTCTCGTGTTGATATGAGTACCATCCTCTTCTTCCTCGGTATCCTGATGGCAGTATCCTGCCTGGCTGAGATTGGTGTGTTGACTGCTTTGGGTCAAGGCTTGAACGTCGTATTCGATGGCAACCATTACCTGGTTACTGGTATCATCGGTGTGCTTTCAAGTATTGTTGACAATGTGCCTCTGGTAGCCGGATGTATGGGAATGTATCCTGTGGCAGCCGCTGGCGATATGGCTGTGGATGGTGTCTTCTGGCAGTTGCTGGCCTACTGTGCCGGTGTAGGAGGTTCAATGCTGATTATCGGTAGTGCCGCTGGTGTGGTAGTAATGGGCTTGGAGAAGATTACCTTCGGCTGGTATATGAAGCATATCTCCTGGATTGCTTTCGTAGGTTACATCGCAGGTATCGTTTGCTACTGGTTCATCCGCACCTTCCTTTATGCTATCTAAAGGATAATGGTTTTCGCTTACGTGAAAAAGTTTTTTTGGAAGAAAAAGTCTCAAAGTCTCATTTTCTGTTGGAAATATCGACTTAAAGACTTGATAGATAATAAGATAAAAAGAATGAGACTTCTCGGTTCTGGCGCCGGGAAGTCTCATTCATGTATCATAGAAGTATCATTATTTCACTTTTTCTTTACGAGATACTTCATTCCATCTGCAAATCTCTTGTGTTTCAACTCACTAATATTCGCCAGTTTTCTGCCGAATCCCATCAGGCTGTTTACCTTGAGCGATGAACCAATTTGCTTCTTCAGATAGTCAAAAATTTCGGCGGCAGTAAGATAGTCACCCTCTTTCTCATCCTCAACCAATTCAAAATAGAGCAGGAAATACTGATCTATCGGCTGGATTATCTCAAACTGGCTGTTGCTCTTCATAATCAGCTTCACCTGCTGCGCATCGAAATAACTCTTTTCGCCATTGTTCAAGGCAGAAAGTGCCTGGGCAAAAAGCTGCTGATAGTTCGGACGAACGCTCACGTCTATAGGCCCCGTCAGTTCCACACCGATGAATCTTCGGTTGCCGGATGGATCGGAGAGAATATCCTTCATGTTGCTCGTGGCGATGAACGAGGCGAGACGAGGAAATTCCATGACATGACTGCCATACGGAGGCTTGTATTTCAGCGTAGGCAACTGGATGAGATTCTTCAGGAATCCCTGCTGCACCTGTGGCGAAATCTGGTTGAACTCATCGAGATTGATGACCATAAACTGTGCCATCGCCTGATAAACCTGACGCTTTTCCGACAGAATAAGATTGTCACTATACCCCCACTGCAGTTCCGGCGGCAGCAGCCGGCGACAGAAAGTACTCTTGTTGTAACCCTGTTTGGAAATGAGAAGCGGAGCCACCGAGTTGCCGTATTGGCGATGTGAATAGCCGCGCCACTGGTCCACCATACCTAGGAACCAGGTGTAAAACCAGTCTGCCCAGTGAGGATTGGCGGTAGGCACCGTGCGGGCCAAGGCACGGATATGATCCTTTCCATCCCATTTGTCGTAGCACTGGAAGAGATATTCATCTATCGGATTATAGTTTTTGATATAATCAGACTCAAGGAAATTACGTACATCCTTGATGCTCACCCGGATATCAGCCAGCTGCACCTCCAGCGTCATACGCTTCTGCACTCTCGGATCCACAGGTCGGAAACCATACCAACCTTTCTCCTTCGGCATGTATTCCACGAATTTCATCACCGTGTTGTATCTGAAATCATATCTGCTTTTCAGCAGCTGCATCATGTTCACGATATTCTCGCGAATACTGTTCTTGTCAACTTTCTTTCCTTCTTCCGGAGCCCTGAAATCAGGAATTGTCTGCTGATGATTATCCGTGCTGGGAGCTGGGCTTTGAGATCGTGCATGACTATCAATCTTCATCGCCACCGCCTTGCTGTTGAAATAAGGCTCCGCATCAAGCGTCATCATGAAACTGTTGTGAATCGAAGGCTCTTGGGATAGGGTAGAGCCAGCCTCGATTGAAGGTTTCGGACCATCTACAAGAATCGAAGCCTTGACAATAGCCTGATATACAGGGAAAATCTGCTGGTAAGCGATGCGATAGAGATGCTCGGCATCCGCTTCAGATGTAGGCAGGGAATCATTTTCGCCCTGGAATTTTATCAGAACGATAACAGTCTTTCCGTCGGCACCTGTGATGGCGGCAAGGGTAGAAGGCAGAATGGCTACCGAGCGCTTAACTCCCTCCGCACCATCTACATCAGTAATGTTGCCAAATTTCAGCAGCAGGATGCCGTTGAAAGCCTTCATCTTCAGGTTGTTGTTTTCGTCTTTGGCGAATTCAGCAGCGGGATAGATGTGCATCCATTTCGGCATATCCTTGTAGCCTTCATAGTTGTTGCTAAGATACGGAATGCTTTCGCGGAAGTGGGTGATAGTCAGTTTGCTATCATCCCTTGCGAATCGTTCCATCAGCTTCTCCATCGTCTTGGTACTTACGAGAAGTTGTTTTTTATTATTTGTATGTACGATAGTTACCTTCATTGTATTTCTGGTTAATGGTTAAGTGTTAACTGTAAACTATAAATTGTAAACTATAAATTCTTTTCGGTGTTGCCCAAAACTGGTCCAGATTTTTGGGCACTCATTGCCCGCCTTATGGGCACTTGTTGCCCGACCCTTGTTCTGTGGATGCCCACTTGGTGGGCTATGGATGCCCGTGTAACGGGCATGGTAGGATCAGCTAGTGGGCACAGAGGGAACATCTGATGAACGGAAAAAGTAGAACAATAAATTCTTGGAAAGATTAGATGTTTGTGAAATCAATCTCTTCAGAGAAGTGTTCGAACTCAACGTCTTTATATCCGTATCTGGCGAAGAGCTGTTTGATATAGTTCTGCTGTTCCGGGAGGAGTTTCAGTTGTCCCAGTTTGTATCGGTAGTATTGTCCTTTGCTACCGAGGTAGTCTCTCATTTCGGCGCGCAATGCAGGTGCGTCTTTCACTTTCATTTCGGCAAAGAGTTTGTCGAATCCCCATGCCATTTTCACGACACGCAGCGGAGCGAAGTACTTGCAATTCCCGTTTTTCAGGGCATTTGGGAAGATGGCATCTCCTCTATCAGTCTTCTCGTTTTTGTAGAGGCCGGATAGATAGTGGATACACTTGTCTTTCATCGGACATGGTTCGGTGAAGCAATAGGTGATGAGGCTAGGAACGTTTCCGTATTCGAAAGCCTTTTTCAAAAGTTCCTTTTCATCCATAGTTGCTATGTTTTTAGTAAAAATTTCTATTATAACGAGAAAAGAGGGTATTTATTGCCTGAAAACAGCACTTTTTTATATGTTTTTGTAGCTTATTTCCGCTTATTAATAGCATCTTTCTGCTTCTTATTAGTATTTTTATGATGCATTTCCAAGAATTGATGATACTTCCATGATACTTCTTTCGCTATTTTCTGAGAAGTCTCATTCGATAGAATAATCTGAGAACTAGATATATAACATTATTTTTTATATAAATAATGAGACTTTGATACTTTTTCCGAGAAAAAATATCTATACGTATGCGCGTGATGAATCCTTGCTGGTATATTGTTAATAATAAGAAAAACGCTTGCTTTCTGAAATGTTATCTGTATCTGATGCACCTACGGAAAGGCTTACTGATCCTATTCCTGTCCTTTTCCAGAGTGGCTACCTTACCATTTAAGGATATGAGAAGAGAGGCAAGTTGTATCATCTCTGTTTCCCTAATCTGGAAGTTAGACAAGGGTTTTCTGATAGTCTCGTCAGGTAAGCAGTAATGTTTACCATCTTTACGATGCTTGGCGAAGATGTGAAGGCGGAGCATACCACTTCGGATGGAAGAATAGACCTTGTGCTCAAGACAGAGCAGAGCATCTTCATCTTCGAATTGAAATATAAGAAGTCTGCTGATACTTGCGTTCTTGAAAAACTAACACCAAAACACCAACAACTGTTAAAAACACCCGCCAAATCATTACTTTTATCCGCCAACTCTTGCACAACTCAAATAAAAGTCGTACCTTTGCACCACCAGAACCCCCAAGCCTCTTAACAATGCTCAAATCGGGGGTCGTTTTATTTTTATACCACTATGAGATTATTGTTCGATAAGTCTTTTATGCAGCCTGATGATATGGTTGAGCTGCTTCGACATAGAGGGTTGGAAATCGAGAACCCTCAGAGAGTTTCCCATTATATACGCAACATCGGCTATTATAGGTTGAGTGCATATATGTTCCCATTCCTGCGCCAACCTAAGGATGAGCACCGTTTCAAGCAGGGGAGCAAATTTCAAGATGCACTAAATCTATATCGTTTCGACAAGAAACTACGCCTTTTCCTCTTCAACGAGATAGAAAAGGTGGAGATTACTCTTCGCAGCACTCTTGCAAACCTTGTTGTTGAGGAGACTGGCAATATATTCTGGATGACAGACGAGACCTTGTTTGCCAATCGTGACAAGTTCAGACGAACCATGGAATTGGTGGACAAGGAACTGAGGAACTCGAAAGAGGAATTCATACTTCATTTCAAGGAAAAGTACAGCAACCCTTATCCTCCTGCATGGATTCTCGTTGAGATACTTCCACTAGGCGTTGTTACACGCATGTTTGAAAACTTGGCTGATAACTCTCTCAGAAAGAAGATTGCTGCACGCTTCGGACTGACTGTGCCAGTATTCACTTCATGGATAACCGTTGTCACCCTAACCCGCAATGCTTGTTGTCATCATGCCCGTGTGTGGAATAAAGAGAATGCCATCAGTCCGATGATACCACGAAGACTGAATGACAGGTGGATAGTTTCCGGTGTGTCGCCCAAGCGAATATATTTTGATATCTGCATAATCAAGTGGTTTATTAACATAGTATCGCCCAACAACGATATGCTTGAACATCTACAAGCACTCCTTGCTGAATATCCAATGATTGACATCCGTGCCATGGGATTCCCATCAAACAACTGGGAGAACGAACCGTTGTGGAGCACCAGATGATGAAGATAGAAACTGTCAAAAAAGATGGGGTGGCTTGTACCCACCTCATTAACATTAATTGATAAATATTTCAACCGTACAGGTTGAAATTCTTTAGATGCCCAAATGGATACTGCGGTAATTTATGAAGATATGCCGCAGGGGACTTCTGTTTCAAAAGTCGGCATAGATTCTTCTCAATCCACACTTGTCTCTCAGCAAACTCATGATGCCACTTCTGCTCTTGATCTTAGCATCAAACCATACTATGATGTAGGTTTTGATGATGGCTTCGCTGATCTTATATGTCGATTGCAAAATGAACTCTATTGAACCCTATTGGATTCTTATTCAGCATTTGTCTGCTGCTCAGTCTCTGTAGCCTGCTGGTGCTACCTCTGCGTTACCTGCCATTCTGCTTGATGCAAAAACGTTGCTTACTGAAACCATTACCATAGCTGCGATAGCTGCAAACATAAACTTCTTCATAATCGTATATTTTTAAAATTGTTACTATTTAATGTTACTTACTTTCTTTCTTTTTTGTGGATTCATTATCGAACCCGCTATTCATAGTCACAATCTGCGTGCCAAAAAGAATATGAAAAATGATATGAGTTGATTATCAGGTGTTTATGTTTTGTGTACCAAAAGTAGATGGCGTGGAAAATAAGGAAGGTAGGTGGAAGCATTCCTCAAAATCTAAAGTTGCTAGCCAAGTAAGACTTCTTCTTCCCAATTGTGTCCCCTCACACAACTTTTTTCGAAACTTTTTTGCTAAAAGTTTTGTTGTTAAAAATAAAACTTGTACCTTTGCATCGGGTATTGTTCTAAGATTAGGATGGTTCCCAAGACATTGTGGGTAAAAACAAAAGCATTCGCTATTATTTCGCGTTTAGCCAAGAGCCTCGGAAACTCAATTTGGAATAAAAAGCACGAAAATAATATGTGACAGGTGGCTCGTATAGTAGCCTCTGGTTTCCTCAGACAGCGATGCACACGCTATAGGCGTGGTGCATTCTTAGAGGATTCCGGGGCTCCATTCCGAGGCCGCCCCGTGCTAAACGCGATAAGAGGCATCACGCCTTCTTTATACCCTATTGCGTTTTGCGGATTGATAGTTGGGTGCGTAACAACTATCAATAAATATGGCAAATAGTACATTATCAAATGCTAAGGCTGCCAAGAAAGACGAATTCTATACCATGTTCTATGATATAGAAACCGAAATGGAAGCCTATCGCGATTTCAATCCTGATGTTTTTCGTGACAAGACAGTTCTTCTGCCTTGTGATGACCCAGAGTGGAGTAACTTCACTAAGTATTTTGCACAGAATTTTGAAGAACTAGGCTTGAAGAAACTCATCTCAACCAGCTATGCTATCAATAGTAAGATTATCAAAGCTGGAATTCAAACATCCTTTCTGGAAACAACATCTCCAAAGTTTGATAAGTCTAAGACTAACACCCATGGTAAAATATTCGTTTTAGAAAAAAATACTACAGGTGATGGTAAAACCAATCTAGATGATTTAGAATGGGATTATCTTGAAGGAGATGGTGATTTCAGGAGTGAAGAGGTTAAAAAACTAAGAGACGAAGCTGATATTATCGTAACCAATCCACCTTTCTCACTTTTTAGAGAGTTTCTTGCGTGGATTGTTGAGGCTGATAAACAGTTTATCATTATAGGAAATATAAACTGCGTTACCTATAAAGAAGTATTTCCATTACTTAAGGATAATAAAGTCTGGATGGGATGTACTATCCATAGCGGAGACCGTGAATTTGGAGTTCCAGATGAATATCCGTTGGAAGCTGCTGGATGCAGAATTGATGAAAATGGCAAGAAATACATTCGTGTAAAAGGGGTAAGATGGTACACCAATATTGATCATGGTAGCCGTCACGACCCTTTGTCTTTGATGTCTATGGCTGATAACATTAAATATAGTAAGCATAAGGAAATTCAAGGAAAAAATTATCAGCATTATGACAATTATGATGCTATAGAAATTCCATATTCTGATGCAATTCCTTGTGATTATGAGGGAATGATAGGCGTTCCTATAACTTTTTTTGATAAATATTGTCCTGAGCAATTTGAGATTGTTGGTATTACTAAAACTTGGTTTGGTATGGCTAATAAGGTATATCCAAAGCAAATACAAGTTAGTAAAACTGGCAAAAAGACTATAGTAACCAAACTAAATGACGGACCTGTAATAGAATTGGATGGTCCACTTGATGGTGAAGTCTATTATATTGTTGAAGGAAAGTATTATACACAAGCTTATGCTCGAATATTAATCTGTAAAAAGCAATCATAATATGGAAAAGGAGTTGAAAATATATACAGTAAAGGAGTTATGTGAAGGATTCACATATAGTGAGCTTGATGGAAAGGGGTTGTATGGTTTAGCTGGCAAGCTAACCATACAACCTGAGTATCAGCGTAACTATCTCTATAGTGAAAACAATAGCCAAAAAGAAGCTGCTGTCATTGATTCTGTCTTGAAGAAATATCCTTTAGGCTTACTCTATTTCAACAAACTCCCTGATGGACGTTTAGAAGTTCTTGATGGACAACAACGTATTACAAGTCTAGGTAGATATCTGATTGGTAAATTTTCTTATATGAAAAAAGGCGACCCTTATAAATTCAAGTCCTTGAATGAAGAGGAAAAAAAACTTATCGAGGACACTCCGTTGCTTGCCTATATTTGCGAAGGTACGGAGGCTGAAATCAAGGAGTGGTTTGAAATCATTAATATTGGTGGTATCAAGCTCAATGACCAAGAGAAACTGAATGCGATTTATTCCGGACCATTTGTTAGTGCTGCCCGAAAGGAGTTCAGTAATAAGGAAGATACCCGTATACAGAAATGGGGATGGTATATCTCAGGTTCCGCAAACAGACAAGAAATTCTGCAAGAAGCCTTGAGATGGGTTAGTCATGGCAACATTAAGGATTATATGCAGGAGCATCGTCGTGATACTGATATTCGTGAACTCAAATCATATTTCAACGATGTCATTTCATGGATAGAGCAGACCTTTGATGATGTCTATCCCAAGATGAAAGGATTGAATTGGGGAGAACTCTACGAAAAATACCATAATAATCCATACGATCATATCAAGGTTTCACAAAAAGTGAAAGAACTCTACAACGATACATGCGTTCAAGATAAAAAGAACGTGTTTGAATATGTGCTTGGTGATTGCAAAGATACAAAGCTTCTGAATGTCCGTGTCTTTGATGACAATACCAAACGCCGGGTTTATGATCGTCAGACGGTAGATGCCAAAAAGAAGCATGAAAGCAACTGTCCTCTTTGTGCAGTTGGGCACGATGCCAATAAAGACAAAATCTGGGCATTAAAGGATATGGATGCTGACCATGTACAAGCATGGAGCAAAGATGGAGCCACAGACGAAAGTAACTGCCAGATGCTCTGCAAGACCCATAATCGGGCTAAAGGAAACAGATAGTTCGAGTATGGACAGAGTGCTGGAGAAGTTAGGCCGGTATCCTTGTTTGGAATGGGCAATAGCATTGATTCCTGTTCTCTTCGGAGGACTTATATATTTGCTTTATCGGCCTAAAAGCATTATTTTGTTTGAAGTTTTGAACTATTTGGGTGGTTCCACGACTGTTGATATAGTAAAAAGTAGTGCATATTCATTTGCCTGATTTTGTGGTTTATAGTTTGCCTGCTGGGTTATGGACAGCATCATATCTTATGGCTATGTATTTATGTACTAAGCAACAGAATAAGAAAATGAGGTTATCTTTAGCTCTACCTCTTCCTATATCTGCAGTTGTATTAGAAATCATGCAACAGTTTGGTCTTTGCCCTGGTATCTTTGATATTTGTGATTTAGTGTGTTATTTAATTCCGATAGTAATGTTTTTAAAATTAGTTTGATATGAAAAAACAAGATGATTTAAGTGTTGGAGGGGCTTTATTCCTTTCCGTAATTTTTGCTATTATGGCTATATTGTCTTACAATTCTGATGAGTCAGGAAATCCCATAGCCATAATACCCGCTATAGGTGTAATTGTTGGCTTAGTCATGGCTCTTAATGCCAAAAGTAAGGCTTCTGATCGAAAGGCAAGAAAAGAACAGCAGGATATTTTTGCCCAGACGCTGGATTACGATGATTGTTATGGAAATGGAGACTTAAAATTGTATTTTAATTCCCAAAGACAGGACGTGACCGTATGCGCAACAACTAATGAGGGTAGAAGTACACAAGTAGTTAGGAATTTTTCTGTTACTGAAACAGTGAAAACAGATAGCTACATTGTTTCTTATGATGCCACCCATAACAAGATATTACGTATAAAGACTAACAAGGGCAATATATTGCTTAAAGAATTCAATCTCAATTACACTTTGAAAAAATGGGATGTGGTAATTACGAAATCTACTCCGGCAGTTAAGGCGTATAATGATTATGCTTTCATTACTGATGATGTCAATGAATTTGTTGCCATCGTTACTCCAACAAGTATGCATCTGCACCGATATTCTGATATCGTAAGCATTACGTATGAAGAAAATGGTAATGATATGTACAATAAGTCTCTCGGTGGAGCAGTTGTTGGTGGTTTGCTTTTTGGTGGTGTTGGTGCTATTGTAGGTAGTAATACAGCAAAGGCTGTCAAAAACAAGAAGATAGAAATGATGTCTATAAAGATATTGCTCAAGAGCACATCTGAACCTACTATTTTGCTTGAAATTTTCAAAGCAGGAAAAGATAGAGCTGTTCTTGAGACAAAGAATACTGCTGATAAGTTTTTCTATGAGGGGCTGATGAAAGAGGTTACAGGCATAAAGGACATTTTCTCCATCATCATAGATATAGTTGATAAGAGTAGTGCAAGCCAAAACCAGCAGATAAGTGTCTCGGCATCAAATAGTGTTGCTGATGAACTTACCAAATTGGTGCAGCTCAAGGATGCTGGAGTTCTTACGGAAGAAGAATTCCAGGCACAGAAAGCAAAATTATTGCAATAATAAATACCGGAACAAATCATGATGCACTTCTGCCCTTAATCTTAGCATCAATCCATACTATGATGCAGGATATGATCAGGGACAGGAGGGTGGTATCATGATGGTATCGAAAATATACGAGGCGATTCTTACGACGACGCTTGCCGATATAAGGGAAAGAAAAGGAAGGAGTATGAGCTGGGGTATGAAGAAGGATATGATGCCGGTTTTGATGATGGCTTCGCTGATAGTAACTGTGATTCAGATGAGGAAGAATAGCCTTTTACAGTCTTAGTAGATTTAAACTTTTGGCTTGTTCTATAGAAATCCATGTGTATGCTTCTGTATCAAAAAGCGTAGAATCCTGCTGGCATCACTGCCAGCAGGATTCTACGCTTTCCTAATTATTCTTAACATGTCGTCTGAAAATAGAACTCTATTGAACTCTACAAAACTCTCTTGTGATTTCTTATTCAGCATTTGCCTGCTGCTCTGTCTCAGTAGCCTCCTGCTGCTGAGTTGTCTCCTCCTGAGTATTCTCCTGCTGGATAGAATCCTCAGTGGTAGCCTGTGGCTGGATAGGAGTGCCAACTTCTGTTGTATCTGAAGGAGCATCTGGAGCTACGGTATCAACTGGTGCTACCTCTGCGTTACCTACCATTCTGCTTGATGCAAAAACGTTGCTTACTGAAACCATTACCATAGCTGCGATAGCTGCAAACATAAACTTCTTCATAATCGTATATTTTTTTAATTGTTACTATTTAATGTTACTTACTTTCTTTCTTTGTGGATTCATTGTCGAACCCGCTATTCATAGTCACAATCTGTGTGCCAAAAAGAAACGAGAAAATAATATGCGTTGATTATCAGACGTTTATGTTTTTTTTGTACCAAGAGTAGATGGTGTGGAAAATGAGGAAAGTATGTGGAAACATTCCCCAAAAAGTCGGGGAATGTAAGGTACCCAACCATGTAATAATAAGTAAGCTATCCTGGGTGCTAAATTTGGAATAGACCAAATTCCTGAAGAATGGAAAAGTGGCCTTCTCTATGCTTCTATGCTCCATAATAAGGTGCAGGATCTCTACTTTTATAATCATCGTCATTCCCGAAAAGTGTCATTAATGACAAAAAACGGGAATGTTTAATAGATTTAAACTTTTGGCTTGTTCTTTAGAAATCCATATGTATGTTTTTGTTTCAAAAAGCGCAGAATCCTGCTGGCATCACTGCCAGCAGGATTCTACGTTTTCCCTATTAATTTCTTAAATATGTCGTCTGCAAAATGAACTCAATTGATCTCTACAGAACTCTCTTGTGATTTCTTGTTCAGCATTTGTCTGCTGTTTAGTTTCTGTAGCCTCCTGCTGTTGACTAATAATTCATTCCGAATGTCCAGAGAGGAATGATATTGCCGAAACCGGTTTCAATATCATCTTTTACGATATATCCCTCTTCTGCCTCGGTTATCTGCTTCTGACCTTTCTTCTTGCCACCTATCTCAAAGGTCTTGCCGTCTATCAGAAAATCAGAGATGGGAGAATTGTAAACGGTATGGTTCACTCTCATCTGATTAAAGAAAAAGGTCTCACGTTGATTTCCTATATCGGGAGTTTCAGATGTGAGGGCGAAAGAGAGGTTTGTATTGTCGAGATATACTTTTTCAACCTTTCCCAGACCTCTTACTCCCTTTGTTGAATCGTGGAGTTGGGCGATGAGACCTGCCTTTTCCATAAGTTCAAAGTAGTCGGGAAGCAAGCCGCGGTCTGCCTTGATGATTGTTGCGATGGTGCTCATGTTAGGCTTGAATGGCACACTGTCTGCTATCACCTGCATCAGTTCCTTCAATTTCCTCGATATGGTTACTGTGTAGTTGGCATATTGGGGAATGTCGGTTTCCAACGTCATGCTTACTACCTGGTTTAAGCGCATCTTATAGCCCTCGTCTTCATAAAAAGGATAGTACCCCTGGCGCAGATATTCGTTGAAGAGGGATAGGGGATGGTCTATCTCTATCGGCAACTCTACCTCATGATTAACGATTTGCTCCAATGGGTAGGCTGGTAGGTCGATTCCTAGTTTCATGCCAATATATTCTCTAAACGACAGACCTTGCATTTTATAGACGAGGACACGACGGCTTAAGTCGGCGGTTCCCTGATAGATGTCAAGCACTGATGATCCTGTAAACACTACTTGCAGGTCGGGCAGATTATCGTATATCATCTTCAGCTCCGTTGCCCATCCTTTATATTTATGTATTTCGTCGATAAAGAAATGCTTGCCGCCAAGTTGATTGAACTTCATGGCAGTTTCAAAGAGTGTATGATTGGCGAAATAGATGGATTCGGCACTCACATATAGGGTGTCCTTCAACTTGAGATTCTGCTTGATGTACTGCAAGAAGAGTGTGGTCTTACCCACGCCACGAGGTCCCACAAGGGCTGTCATCCGATTCTTCCATGGAATCTGATGATACATATATCTTACGTATCGGGTGTCTGTACGTTTGATGAGATTGTCGGATAATTGCTTCAATAATTCCATATTTCTTCTGTTATTAATTCATTTATTTGAATGCTTTTTAGCATTTTTGGTGCAAATATACGAAATTTGTGGTAAATTCCCTACAAAAATACGATAAATTTGTGGTAAAAACACCACAAATTTATCTATTTGGCTTATAGCAGCTCTCTTGCTATCCAGGCACAGGCTTCGGCATCAGCCAGGGCATTGTGGTGCATGGTGAGGTCGTAACCGCAATAGGCTGCTACGGTCTGGAGCTGATGGTTGGGGAGGAGAGTGCCCAGCTTTCTTCGGGAGGCACGGCAGGTGCAGTGGAATTCGTAGTCGGGATATTCCATCTGATACGTCTGGAATACTGCCTTCAGGCAGCCTTCGTCGAAGGGGGCGTTGTGGGCTACCAGGGGCAGTCCCTCTATCTTGGGCGCAATCTCTGCCCAAACTTTCGGGAAGACATCTGCTTTCATCGTGTCTTCCAGGGTCAGGCCGTGAACCCGGGTGTTCCAATAAGAGTAATACTCCGGTTCGGGCTTGATGAGGCTGTAGTAGCTGTCTGCTATCTCACCATCCCTCACTATCACAATGCCCACCGAGCAGACGCTTGTACGCTGCTGGTTGGCCGTTTCGAAATCTATCGCAGCAAAATCTTTCATCGAATTAAGTATTTATGTTTTTATTTTAGGTACAAAGATACTATTTTTTAGGCTCAATCATCCTAAAAATATAAGATTTAAGAAAGTTTTAGGATGAATTGTCTTAAAAGTCCTCAAATTCCGGAAGTTTTAGGCTCAACCATCCTAAACCTTTTCTCCTATCCCCATATCTAGGTATTTTCCCGAAACCATCATTTTTAGGTATTGCAGATGATGGGAAAAGGCTGTATCTTTGCACCCGAAAATAAATGTAACTAAAAGATAAAAGACAAATGAAAACAACTATCGTAATTTATGGCTCTTCCACTGGCTCATGCCAGTCGATTGCCGAAACCATCGCCTCTAAGTTGGGCGTGGAAGCTGTAGATGTAGCTAACATCGATGATGCTACTATCGCAAGTCATGAGAATCTCATTCTCGGTACTTCTACATGGGGTGCCGGAGAGATGCAGGATGACTGGTATGACGGTGTGAAGACGCTGAAGAGTGCCGGCTTGGCTGGCAAGACTGTTGCCCTGTTTGGTTGTGGCGACAGCGAGTCTTACCCTGATACATTCTGCGGCGGTATGAAGGAGCTCTATGATGCCGCTGTTGAGGCTGGTGCTACCGTATTGCCTGGTGTTTCTACAGATGGATACACCTATGATGACAGTGAGGCTGTTGAGGACGGCAAGTTCTTGGGACTGGCACTCGATGAGGTGAACGAGGACGACAAGACAGAGGAGCGCATAGATGCCTGGATTGAGGCCATCAAACCAGCGCTTTAGTATTAAAAATAATTTTTCAGGAGTCATAGAAATCTCTGACTATAGAATCTTGAGTCATTTTGGATTCATAGATTTTTAAATCATAGAATTCTCTGATTCCTGATAAGAAACTTGATTAATTCGGATAGTATGCAGCAGGAAATCGCAACACCAGTAGATTTAAAGGTTCTGATGAATCATATATATGAATATAAGAAGGGCGTGCGCCGTCTGGTGCTCTACACCTTCAACAGGAAATATGAGTCTTTTGCCATAACAAGATTAGAGCGTCAGAACATTGATTATATCATCCAGCCGGTTGGCAACGACCGTCTGAATCTCTTCTTTGGTAAGAAGGAATGTCTGGATGCTATCCGCATGATAGTCACCAAACCCTTATGCCAGCTTACGCCGGAAGAGGATTTCATCCTGGGTGCCATGCTGGGATATGACATTTGTGCTCAATGCGAACGCTATTGTGAGCGAAAGAAGAAAGTTTGCTAGATTTCTTTCATCTTCGAATATTTTAATGTTAACAAAGAAAGAGCGTGATAGCCTCATTTGGCGATCACGCTCTTTTGATGTTGAATCAATCGATTGATTCAATCGAAATCTCGGAATAATTCCTGTTTTTGATACCTTTTTCGACGGAATAATTCCTCTTCCTTACTTCTTCATCATTTCCTCCACGGCTCTGATGAGCTGGGTATCATGACCGGTGATGTAATCCTCTGGAGAATTATACACCTCGACGTCTGGATAGAGGGTGGTGTTCTCGCCGAAGGTGCCACGCATATCGCGGCATCCTACCTGAGGAATACCGAATACCAGGCTGCGGTCCATCAAGGTCTCCCACCATACGGCAGTCATTGTTCCAGCCACCGGTGCTCCAATCAGCTTGCCAATGCCCAACTCCTTATATACCCATGGGAAACCATGACCGTTGCTGTAGTCATCCTCGCAGATCAGAACGCAGGATGGCTTGGTCCACTTGTTGAATGGATCCTTGCCCACAACCTTTCCATGAGGCACAAACTCCTGATACTGCTTGCCGCTGAGCAAGGTGCAGAGGTCATCGTGCAACCAGCCGCCACCATTGTGGCGCTCATCCACGATTACGGCATCCTTGTTGCGGTTCTTGTCGCTCAAGAGTTCACTATATACGGTGCGGAAGCTCTCGCTGTCCATTGCCTTTACGTGAACATAGGCGATTCTGCCCTTTGATACACTGTCCACGATGGCACGGTTTCTATCCACCCAGCGCTTGTAGAGAAGCTCCTGCTGAGCACCCTGTGAAATCGCCTTGATGGTGAGGTCGAAAGTCTTGCCCTTGGTGTTCTTGATGGTGAGACGTACATTCTTGCCAGCCTTTCCATCGAGCAATGCGTTGTAATCCTTACCCGCCTTGATAGCCTCGCCATCAATCTTCTCGATGATGCAGCCGGCGGTAACCTCGTTCTTCTTTACAGCGAAAGGACCACGCTTGATGACTTCCTGAATCTTCAAGCCGTCACCCTCGTAGTTAGGATCGAAGAAGGCACCGAGAGCTGCGGTAGAAAGAGAAGCGCCGCCAGCGTAATAACGGCAACCGGTATGGCTGGCATTCAACTCACCCAGCATCTCGCTCAACATCTCAGCGAAGTCGAAGTTATTATTAATATAAGGTAAGTACTTCTCATACACCTTGCGGTAGTACTCCCAATCCACACCCTGCATCTTAGGATCGTAGAACTTGTCAGCTACCTGTCTCCATACATGGTCGAAGAGATACTGGCGCTCCTCGGCAGGCTTGTAGTTGAATGGAGCCTCAAAGTCGATGTTGGTAGTAGCCTTGCTGCCCAGGTCAATCTTCTTGATGCTGCTGCCATTGCAGAGGAAGAGGTTCTTGATATCCTTGTCGGCAACGAAGCCGCCGCCACCGATACCCTTCATCATCAGGGTAGTGCTGCCTTCCTTCAGGTCGTGGCACCAGAGGTCGTAGCCACCTTCAAAGGCAGCCTGGTAATATACCTTCTCTCCCTTGCTGTCGATGATGGCATCACCCATATTGGATGAGTTGACGGTAAGACGGACCACACGGTCACGGCAGTTCTCGAAGTCGAGTTCGAGAGGTTTCACCTTATCTACCTCAATCTTTCCGGTCTTCTCCTCTTTCTTCTTCTTGTTTTCCTTCTTCTTCTCCTCCTTCTCGTCAGCCTTCTTCTCCTTCTCATCCTTGTTGGCCTCGGCTAATTCGAGTTCCTCCTTAGACATGCGGAAGCGGTCGTAGGCTTCGAGGTCGAGGAACAAGAGATAGGCATCATATTCAGCACCCCATGAACCGTGACTGCGATAACCGGCACGGTCGCTCTCGAAGAGGATAGCCTTTCCTCCGAGTACCCACTTGCCGTTACTGTCGCTGTAACCGCTGTCGGTAATGTTGTGCACTTCCTTGCCGTCAGCCTTTACCACGGCGATATCTGTATTGTTCCATCCGCCATTACCGATGTAGCTGCACATGAGCCACTTGCTGTCTGGGCTCCATTCAAACCAGATGTCGCCATCAGAGTAAGAATAGTTGTACTTGCCATCGAGTACGGTGCGTACTTCCTTCGACTTCAGGTTGATGATGCGGAGGGTAGCACGATCCTCATAGAAAGCCACCTCCTTGCCGTCAGGACTGTAGGCAGGATACTGAGAAGTAACATTGGTCTTGGTGAGCTGCTCCTCTTCTACCTCGGTGCAGTAAGTGAAGTTCTTCTCCTTCTCGTTCTTGATCTTAGCCTGGAAAATCTGCCATACGCCATTGCGCTCAGAAGCATAGACCAGACTTCTGCCATCAGGAGCAAAACTCAGGTTGCGTTCCTGCTGGGGAGTATCGGTGATTCGCTTGGTAGTCTTGTATTCTGTAGAGGTAACATATACATCGCCGTGCATCACGAAAGCCACCTCCTTGGCATCTGGAGAAAGTGCAATTTCGGTAGCGCCCCAAAACTGTACCTTGCGGATGAGGTTTGGTTCATCGTTGTCTGTAGTGATGGAGATGCTGACCTTCTGAGGCTGTGCACCTTCCTTTACGGTATAGATTTCGCCATCGAAACCATAGCAGAGCAAACCGTCATTCGAAGAAGTGAGGAAACGGATAGGGTTCTTTTTCTGCTGGGTAATCTGGGTATCCTTTCCGCTTGCGATGTTGCGGCGGTAGATATTGAAGGAACCGTCCTGCTCGCTGAGATAGTAGAAGCTCTGGTTGTCGGCAGCCCATACCGGGTTGCGGTCCTCGCCCTTGAAGGTAGTAAGCTTCTGGTACTTTCCATTGTCGAGCATCCAGATATCTCGGGTGATAGGAGAAGTATGGTGCTTGCGCCATGCATCCTCATAACCCTTCTTGTCGTGATAGAGCACCTGACCGTTCTTGTTGATGCTGATGTTCTCCATCGGAAGAACGGAATACAACTTAGGACGACCGCCCTCAGTGCTTACCTCGTAAACCTGTGAGAATTCATTGGCAGCAAAGAGATTGCTCTGGGCTGTAGGCATGATGTTGGCAGAGAAGAGTACATGGTCGTTGTCCTTGAAGGCGATTGGAGTCTCCTTGCCGCTGTGAGTGGTGAGTCGGGTTGGCGCACCGCCCTTGGCAGAGATGACGTAAACATCCAGGCTGCCTTCTCGGTTGGAAGTAAAGGCAATCTTCTTGCCGTCAGGGCTCCAGATAGGCTGGGAGTCGTAAGCAGCATGGGTCGTCAACTGGCGTGCCTCGCCACCATTGGCTGGAACGCAATAGAGATCGCCCTTATAGGCAAAGGCGATGGTAGAGCCATCCGGTGAGATGGCAGGGTAGCGCATCCACAGCGGACCCTGCTGGGCCTGGGATGCCAGAGATGCTGCCAGAAGAGCAGCACTAAGAATCAGTTTCTTCATTATTATAAAGTTTCTGTTTGATTTATGTTGCAAAGTTACGGCTTTTATGTGAAACTACCAAACTAAACTCCGTAAATCCATGAAAAGACTACTCATTTATTAGGATATGAAGATTCGAACCTTTCAATCTGATACCAACTTCTAAGTATAAAAAATGTGAAAATCACAATTTCTAGGTATTGTACAAATTCTAAATAAGCTATACCTTTGCAGCCCGATAAAAGGAATAGATATGAAAAAAGGAATAGATAAAGGAATAGATATGAGAAAAGGATTAGGAAAAATCAGAAAGATTAAAAAGAAACACATCTTCCTGGCCTTATTGGCCGTGATTGTTCTGGGAGGTTTGGCGAAGGCTTACTCTGCCTGGGTGGGTACCACCCGCATCGCTTTCCTCAACTATCAGGCTATTGCGCTGGGACAGATTTCGCATGCCAACGACAATGCGATGATCAAACTGAGTGAAATCACGACCGATGATTTCGATCATCTGGATGATTACGATATGATTATCGTGAATGGTATGGGTCTCCGAATCGACGAGAACCAGCGCAAGCTGTTGGAAGAGGCTTCCTACAAGGTGCCAACCCTGACTCATGCAGCTACCAACCCAGCCAACAATATCGTATCAGTAGATAACTTCGATGCCGATTATCTGATGCAGTATATCGAGAACGGCGGCAAGAAGAACTATCAGAGTATGCTCGCTTACATCCGTAAGTTTATCGACGGAAAGAAGTTCATGGCTCCAGAGCCGGAACGTGTAAATGAGCGACCAGACTATCTCCTGACTCATTTCGACCCGAAGGATGAAAAGGGCGATGAACTGGGCTTCAACAGCATCCGTGAGTACAATGCCTTCCTGGCAAAGAACGGTTTATATAAAGAAGGTGCTCCTACCATCATGCTTACTGGTTTTATGGGTGTGGCTCCTGATATGGAGAAGGCTTTCGAGAAGAAGGGATTCATGGTGTATCGCATCAATAAGCTTCAGAGCTTTATCGCCGGTCATCATGCCGACAGCATCCAGGCGAATGCCGTTGTGAATATGGCGCATGGCAGACTGGGCGATTACTTCGTTGAGTTCCTGAAGCAGAAGAATATTCCACTGTTCTCACCTCTTAATATCAACCGCTTGACCACCGATTGGGAGAACGACAAGCAGGGAATGAACGGCGGCTTCATGTCGCAGAGCATCGTGACTCCGGAGATTGATGGTGCCATCCGTCCATACGTCGTTTTCGGACAGCGTATCAACAAGGAGGGCTTGCAGGAGGTTTACGGCATCCCTGACAGAATGGAGAGTTTCGTGGAGAGCGTGCAGGGCTATGTGAATCTGAAGAACAAGAAGAACAGCAACAAGCGCATCGCCATCTTCTACTTCAAGGGCCCGGGTCAGAATGCACTTACCGCTTCGGGAATGGAAGTGGTTCCATCGCTCTACAATCTCCTGGTTCGCTTGAAGAATGAGGGATACAATGTAGGCAAGTTGCCTGCCAATCCTCAGGAACTGGCAAAGATGATTCAGGCTCAGGGTGCCGTCTTCGGAACCTATGCCGAGGGTGCCTATACCCAATTCCTCCAGTCGGGACATCCTGCCCTGGTTACCGCCCAGCAGTTTGCCGGATGGACCCAGAAGGCTTTGTCTAAGAAGATGATCAAGGAGATGAACCAGCTCTATGGTTCCTTCCCAGGCAAATATATGGCTACCGATGACGGTAAGCTGGCGGTGGCAAGACTGCAGTTCGGTAATGTGGCATTGCTTCCACAGGTGATGGCAGGTGTGGGAGGCGACTCCTTCAAGATTGTGCATGGCACCGACCAGGCACCACCTTACACCTATGTTGCCTCTTATCTCTGGGCACGTTATGGTTTCAGTGCCGATGCACTTATCCATTTCGGAACCCACGGCTCGCTGGAATATACCCCGAGAAAGCAGGTGGCACTCGGCAGCAACGACTGGAGTGACCGATTGATTGGTGTGGTTCCACATCTTTATATATATACCATCGGCAATGTGGGCGAGGCGATGATTGCCAAGCGCCGCACCTATGCCCAGACCCAGAGCTATCTCACCCCTCCTTTCAAGGAGAGCGAGTTGCGACAGACCTATAAGCAGTTGAGCGATGCCATCCAGTCATACGAGAAGAAGGCATCTGCCGAACAGTCTCTCAAGGTGAAGGCGCTGACCGTGAAGATGGGAATCGCCCGTGAACTGGGGCTCGATGCCAAGCAGATGAACAAGCCTTATACTGCAGATGAAATCGCGAGAGTAGAGAACTATGCAGAAGAGTTGGCTAATGAGAAAATTACCGGCAAGCTCTATACTTTGGGTGTGCCATACGATAACGATGATATCCGCACCAGTGTCTATGCGATGGCTACAGATCCTATTGCCTACGGCATGTTGGCAGTAGATAAGCTGAAAGGCCGTGCCCAGGAGGGTGTGGAGAAGCATAAGCAGCTTTTCGACCGTCTCTATCTGAGTAAGGCACGCAATACCGTGACCCAGCTTCTGGGTTCAGCCTCGGTTTCTGATGAATACATCTGCCGTTATGTTGGAATTACTCCTGCCGAACTCCAGATGGCTCGCAAGGTTGAGGCTATGCAGGCTGCTCCGGATCCTATCCAGATGATGATGCAGATGGCAGACCAGATGGGTGGAGCGAAGGAGGCGAAGCCGAAGAAGGTGGACCACCGTACGGTAAGTGAGCTCCGTGCTGCCAAGGTTTCTCATAAGAAGAAGGTTCCGCAGATGAGTCGTGAGGCTTTCGAGAAGATGGAGCAGACTGGTCGCTTCCCAGATAAGATGATGGAAGCCATCAAGAAGGGACAGAAATGGTATCAGGATGATCTGAAGAAGGCGAAGATGGCGAAAGCCGGCAAGGGCAAAGCATCTCAGAAATCTTCTAAAGATAAGGGTATGATGATGTCGAAGGCACCTAAATATACCCGTCAGCAGATTCATCTGGCTCAGGCGATTACTACCGTAGAGCATGCCTTGCAGAATGTGGGCAAGTATTCGGAGGCGCTCCGTCAGAGTCCGCTCAACGAGATGTCTTCTCTGATGAATGCCCTGAATGGCGGCTTTACCGCTCCATCTCCTGGTGGTGATCTGATTGTGAATCCGAACACCCTGCCTACCGGTAGAAACCTCTTCTCCATCAATGTGGAGAATACACCTTCGGAGGATGCCTGGGAGAAGGCAAAGGAACTTTGCGACAATACCATCAAGATGTATTGTGAGCGACATAAGGGTGAATATCCTCGTAAGGTGAGCTACACGCTCTGGAGCAGCGAGTTTATCGAAACAGAGGGTGCTACCATCGCTCAGATTCTCTATATGCTCGGTGTAGAACCGGTAAGAGATGCCTTCGGTCGTGTTACCGATCTGCGTCTCATCCCATCCAAGCAGTTGGGCCGTCCTCGCATCGATGTCGTGGTTCAGACGTCCGGTCAGCTCCGCGACCTGGCAGCATCCCGTCTCTTCCTCATCAACAAGGCGATAGAGATGGCGGCAAATGCCAAGGGTGATAAGTATGATAACCTGGTGAAAGCCGGTGTTATCGAATCGGAACGGGTGCTCGTAGAGAAGGGCATGTCGCCAAAGGAGGCACGCGAGGTAAGTATGTATCGAGTGTTTGGTGGCGTAAACGGCAACTATGGTACCGGTATCCAGGAGATGGTAACCGCAGGCGACCGCTGGGATAAGGAGAGTCAGATTGCCGAGGTCTATATGAACAATATGGGTGCCTACTACGGTGATGAGAAGAACTGGGAAACCGTTCGCAAGGCTGCTTTCGAGGCAGCGCTGACCCGTACCGATGTGGTGGTTCAGCCACGCCAGAGCAACACCTGGGGTGCTTTGAGTCTCGACCACGTATATGAATTCATGGGAGGTATGAACCTTGCTGTGCGCAACGTAACCGGTAAGGATCCGGATGCTTATCTCGCCGACTATCGCAACCATAGCAATATGAGAATGCAGGAGGTGAAGGAGGCTATCGGCATCGAGGGCAGAACCACTATCTTCAACCCAGCCTATATCAAGGAGAAGATGAAGGGTGGAGCCAGCAGTGCCAGCACATTCGCCGAAATCGTAACCAATACCTACGGCTGGAATGTGATGAAGCCAAAGGCAATCGACAAGGAGATGTGGGACGAGATCTATAATGTATATGTCAAGGACAAGTACAATCTCGGCACCAAGGAGTTCTTCGATAAGCAGAATCCGGCAGTGCTGATGGAGATGACCGCCGTAATGATGGAGAGTGCCCGCAAGGGAATGTGGAAGGCTACTCCTCAGCAGCTCAAGGACATCGCCAAGCTTCATACCGAGACTGTGAACAAGTATAAGCCTTCATGCTCCGGTTTTGTCTGCGACAATGCCAAATTGCGCAACTATATCGCCAGCAAGACCGATGCTGCTTCTGCCAAGGAATATCAGCAGAATGTAGAGCAGATCCGCGATGCTGAGGCTGCGAAGAACAGCAGCGACAAGGGTATGGTGATGAAGAAGGAGACGCTGAATGAGGATGCTCAGAAGACCACCACTGTGGTGAGCGGCATCGTTGTAGGTGTCATCGTCATCGTTGCTTTCGTGATGTTGGCTATCCTCATTCGCCGCAGAAGAAAGAATATGGTAGAATAGTAAAGGGGGATAACATATCCCCCTCAAACTAAACATTTATAAATAGTGGAGACATTAGTTTTAGTAATGATGATATTGGTTTGCTTCAGTTTTGTGCTGAAGCAGACCTTCCACGGAGTGAAGGAGATTATGATTATCTCGGTGCTCGTAGCCTTCTTCGTGGGAATGACCTGGACATTCGCCATCGAGCAGTCGAAGACGCAGATTGCGGCCTGGATAGCCGACCAGAAGCTGATGCTCGATATGGCGGTGCTGCTGAGTATCGACGTGGCACTCACGATGCTTTTCTGTGTGCACCACGTAGATCTGAAGACTTCAGACCATGTGAGCCGCCGCAAATGGATGTTCTTCATCTTCCTGAAGTACTTCCCGGGTCTGCTGGTTTTCCCAGTGCTTTTCAGCGTTCTGGTGATGACCATCTTCCTGCTTCCCGGCGTATCGTTCCAGGTAGTGGCATGGGTGCTTGCCGTAGTGCTGCTGGTCTTGACTCCGGCATTCACCTACGGTTTGAGATGGATCTTGCCGGAGCGACCAATCCGCTTGGAACTGCTCTTTCTGGTAGAGGTGCTGCTCGGATTGATGGGCATCATCGGTACGGTGAATGGCAGGACAGCCGTGGCAGGATTCAATAGTTTCGATGCCCTTTCGCTTCTCGGCGTCATCGCCATCGTCATCGTAGGAATGGCATTAGGATGGGCAGTTTACAATTATCAAATTAAAAAATATAGAGTATAATGAATTACATATCAGACGTATTGTTTTGGATTTCCACAGGCATGTTGGTTCCTGTGATTATTTTGTTGATTTTCTTCTTCCTCAGAGCCTTGTTGCTCCTTGGAGGTTTCTTCGGACAGTATCTTGTAAAGCGCAAGTCGGGTGCGGAGATTCGTGAACAGATGAACACCCTGACGCTCGATAACATCGATACCTTGGGCGATCGCTTGCCAAAAAACAAGCAGGCTGTCATCGTTTCCTATATGAAGAAACTTGTGGACAACCGCCAGAGCAAGGCGCAGGTGAACCGCATCCTCGACCAGTATGCCCAGTTTGTTGAGAAGGATCTTTCTCTTCCTTCTACACTCCTGAAGATGGGTCCGATGCTCGGTTTGATGGGTACCTTGATTCCGATGGGTCCAGCTCTGGTAGGTCTTTCTACCGGCGATATTGCTTCGATGGCTTACAATATGCAGGTGGCTTTCGCTACCACCGTAGTGGGATTGTTCTCTGCAGCCATCGGTTTTGTAACCAAGCAGACCAAGAACCGCTGGTACACCGAGGATATGAGCAACCTCGAGTTTATGGCAGACCTGATTGATGAGAAAAAGTAACTCCTTAACATCTTGAAAAGAATATGAGACAAAGACGCAGAAGTCGTCTCTCGCATGATGGCGAGGATGATGATCCGATGAGCGTAGTGAGCAACCTCTTCGATGTGGCGATGGTATTTGCCCTCGCCTTGATGGTAGCCCTCGTTTCGCGCTATAATATGACGGAAATGTTCAGCAAGGATAACTTTACGATGGTGAAGAACCCTGGCAAGGAGAATATGGAAATCATTACCAAGGATGGACAGAAGATCAATCGCTATACTCCTTCTGAAGACCAGAGCAATAAATCTGGTAACAAGGGAAAGAAGGTGGGCATCGCTTACCAGTTGGAGAATGGTGAAATCATCTATGTTCCGGAAGATAAATAAACGGGGATTGCAAATCCCTTAAACAGAAAATATTATTGTAACTAAAAGAAAAATAAAAAAAATGAAAAAGTTTAAGACAATGATGGCCATGATGTTGGCTTTGGTTTCTATGTGTGTAGCATTCAGCTCTTGCAGCAGTGATGATGATAATAATACTGTGGCAGCTGCCAAGGAGATAGCTGGTTCATACACCAGCACTCTGGATATGACCGTAATGGGCGAGGCTTCTACATACGATAATCTTACCATGAAGATCGAGGCAGTTGATGATGCTACAGTCAAGGTTACATTGCCAGCTTGTGGCGAGGGTATGATGGCTCTTCCTGCCCTGGAGGTTCCTGCTGTGAAGGTTTCCGGTTCTAACGGTGCTTATGCTTTCTCTAAGGAAAGCTATGCCGGTACTGTTACCGTAAATGGTGCAGAGAAGAAGTATACCGTTACTTTGGAGGGTACATTCAAGGACAACACTCTGACCGTCAAGTATTCCGTGCAGTATGGCAAGATGCCTGCGGCGATGATAGGTAAGTTTGTTTGTAAGAAGTAAGCTGATTGTTTCAGGATAAGCTTTGATATAATTCGATGAAACAAAAGATATTCGCACTATTCCTGATCCTTTGCGGATTGTGCCTGAATCTGAAAGCTGAAACCCAGGGAGATATCGTGGGTAGAGTGCTCGATGATTCGGGCGCACCTTTGGTGGGTGCTACCGTCCAGATGGTGAATGCCAAGGGAGGAGTAACCACTGATGAAGATGGATATTTCCGCATTCCTTACAGCAAGGAGGGTGCGGTGAGAGTGAAGGTGAGCTTTGTGGGCTATCAGACTCAGACTTTCGTACTGAAAGCGGATGAGAGAAAAGGCGATCAGCATGTGCTTCGTCTTCAGCCGGATGCTACAGCCCTCGATCAGGTGGTGGTTACCGCTACCCGAACTCCGAAGGCTTTGAAGGATGCTCCTGTGGTAACCCGTCTGATTACCGCCAATGATATCAAGATAGCTGATGCTACCAATATCCAGGACCTCCTCACCGAGCAGATGCCGGGTCTGGAATTCGGCTATGCCATGAATCAGGAGACTTCTCTCAATATGAATGGTTTCGGTGGAAACGCTGTGCTCTTCCTCGTAGATGGCGAGCGATTGGCTGGCGAAACCATGGATAATGTAGATTACAGTCGTCTGAACTTGGATAATGTGGGGCGTATCGAGATTGTGAAGGGTGCTGCTTCGGCACTCTATGGTGCCAGTGCCGTAGCCGGAGTCATCAATATTATCTCCCGTGAAAACAGCGAACCTTGGACTGCCAATGTCAACACCCGCTACAACGACTTCAACAAGGAGTGGCGCCACGGTGGAAGCTTCAGCTTCAATGCCGGAAAATGGAATTCGCAGACCAGCATCCAGCGCACCACATCGGATGAGGTGCAGCTCACCAGTCCTTTCGATACCGAATCCAACATCCTCCATATCTATGGTGGCGAGACCTTCAATGTGAAGGAGCGACTTACCTACAAGCTCTCTAACAAGGTGAAGCTGATTGGTCGTGGCGGCTATTTCAATCGTATCAGTAATCGCAGCAACTACGATGACCACTATAAGGATTATTCTGCCGGACTGAAGACCGTGATGAATCTCTCGGAGAATGATAATCTGGAGATTTCTTACGGCTTTGACCAGTATGACAAGGCCCGATTCGTGAACAAAGAGCGCACTCACGATCACGATTATACCAATCGTCAGAACACCGTCCGTGCCCTCTATTCCCATATCTTCGGCAAGAACACATTGACGGCAGGTGCAGATTTCCTGAACGATTATCTCACCACCTATCAGTTTGCCAACAATGGTTCCAAGACTCAGAATTCATACGATGCCTTCGCCCAGTTCGATTACAATCCTTTGCAGTGGTTGAACATCGTGGCAAGTCTTCGTCATGATTACTTCTCAGCATCCAGCCAGCATGCCACCACCGGTCGTCTGGCTCTGATGACCAAGTGGAAGGGCTTTTCCATCCGTGCCAATTATGCCGGCGGATTCCGTGCCCCAACCCTCAAGGAGATGTATATGAACTTTGATATGGCGGGCATGCAGATGATTTACGGCAATCCGGATCTGAAGCCAGAGAAGAGCGACAACTTCAACCTGGCGCTGGAGCATACCGGCAGGGTGAAGAATGCAGGTTTCTTGACCGGTCAGTATAGTCTTACTCTCATGGGCTATTATAATAAGTATGATAAGCGCATCACTACCGAGGATTATGCCGATTATACCCCGGGAACCGGTCAGCCGGATGTGGCTTCCCGTTATTGCAACGAGGATGGAGTAGAGGTGAGCGGCATCGACTTCAGTGCCCAGTACCGTTCGGATATGGGACTCGGTGTGAAACTCGACTACAGCTATCTCCATGTGGGTGGCAGAAGCGTAGATTCCCAGTTCTCCCAGCCTCGTCCTCATACCGCCACTTGGCGCTTGGACTATGACCGCCAGCTCTGTTCGTTCTATCGCATCAATGCCGCTCTGTCAGGCAGATATTTGGCTGCGCCAGATACTAAGATAGAGAAGCATGACCAGGCATATCAGTTGTGGAAGTTCACTCTTCAGCAGCGATTCCTGGATGCCATCAACCTGAACTTCACGGTAGATAATCTCTTCGATTATACACCAGAGAAGTATTATTGGAGTTCGGCGATGACCACCGGTCGCACCTTCTCAGTGGGACTTTCGGTTGACATCGACCGCATCGTGAATCTCTTCTAGAAACCGCCATCTGGCAGTCGCCAGACCCAAAATAGGTTAAAAAAGCCATAGTGAAGGATGCTTTTCTTCAAATTATGCCGTACTTTCGGTATAAAATCGTAATTTTGCAGTGATTTAAAACCTATTCATTCAAAATTATGATACGAAGAATCATTCTAACTATGGCTTTTTTGGCTAGCCTTTCATTATCAGCCAAGGATGTGAACATGGGCAGTTGGCAGATTGTTCCATTGCCTCAGCAAGTCAAGGAGATGAGCAGCGCTCCTTTCCGCATCACAGCCAAAACTACAATCTATTATGCTGCTGGAGATGAGAAGCAGAAGAAGGATGCCGAGTTCCTGGCATCTCATATCAAGGAGGTAACCGGTATCGAGGTAAAGACTACCGACAAGCAGGCGAAGGGTCAGATCCGTCTGGCGCTGAATGCTGGCGATACCCAGTCTGAGGCTTATTCTCTGGTGGTCAACAAGAACGGCATCACCATTTCAGCCACCTCTCATGTAGGTATCTTCTATGGCATCCAGAGTGTGATGAAGGCATTGCCTATCACCCGGAATGTGAAGAGCGTTTCTCTTCCTGCTGCCGAGGTTACCGATGCTCCCCGCTTTGCTTATCGTGCATTCATGATTGATGTGGGCCGTCATTATTTCAGCGTACCTTATCTCAAGAAGTTGATTGATGTCTTTGCGATGCACAACATCAATTATTTCCACTGGCATCTTACTGAGGATCAGGGCTGGCGTCTTGAAATCAAGAAGTATCCGATGCTTACCCAGATCGGTTCCAAACGCAAGGAGACCATCCTGCCAACCAACAAAAACGAGTTTGATGGCGTACCTGTATCAGGTTATTATACCCAGGAGGAAGCACGCGAAATCGTGAAGTATGCTGCCGACAGATACATCACCGTGATTCCGGAGGTGGATATGCCGGGTCACATGCTGGCTGCCCTGGCATCTTATCCTGAGTTGGGCTGTACCGGTGGTCCTTACGAGGTAGCTACCCGTTTTGGTGTTTTCGAGGATGTGTTGTGTGCTGGCAAGGCTCAGACCCTCCAGTTTGCCAAGGACGTGATGGATGAAATCATGGATATTTTCCCATCAGAGTACATTCATATTGGTGGCGATGAGTGCCCTAAGAACCGTTGGAAGGTTTGCGAGAACTGTCAAAAGAAGATTGCAGAGCTCGGCATCCAGGAGCTTCCTAAGCACAGCAAGGAGGAGCAGCTCCAGACCTGGTTTATGGGCGAGATAGAGAAGCAGATCAGAAACCGTGGCAGAAAGATGATGGGTTGGGATGAGATTCTGGAAGGAACTCCATCCAAGGACATCACCGTTTGCGGTTGGACCAGTGTGAATGCCAGCATCCGTTCAGCCCGTGAAGGTCATCCTACCATCGTGGCTCCTATCAGCAATTTCTATTTCAGCAATCCTCGCATCAACAAGATAGAGAGTATTCCTAGCATCCAGCGGGTATATGATCTCGATCCTTGCTCTGACAAGTTGACTCCTGCCGAGCAGCAGAACATCATCGGTGCTGAGGGTTGTATCTGGACCGAGTGGGTGAAGGATGCCAAGAAGATGGAGTGGGAGCTGTTGCCAAGACTTGCCGCCCTTTCTGAGGTTCAGTGGACAGCCAAGGATAAGCGCAACCTGGAGAACTTCTTCCCAAGAATGCTCCACATGCAGGATCTCTACCGCCTCTACGGCTTGAATTACAAGGCTGATATCGAGGATGCCGTGAAGAAGCATCTGGAAGAAAAGAAGTGATATTTGTAGATAGCACCGCCCTAACTATATAAAAATAGGTAGTTAGGGCGGTGTTATCGTTTATAGGTGCGCCCTAACTATGTTAAAAAAGGTAGTTAGGGCGGTACTATCCTTGCAGATTTCATTTTTTTTGTTTATCTTTGCACCGTAAGATTTAGTATAAATGAAATAAAATCAGAAAGTTATGGATGCAAACGGAATAATAGGACGTGAATATGAGCAGAAACTCATTCTGGAACGTTGTAAAAGCAACAAGGCAGAACTGATAGCTATCTATGGTCGTAGGCGCGTAGGAAAGACTTTTCTGGTTCGAAAAATGTTCAACGACCAGTTTGCCTTTTCCTTTATTGGTATGTATGAAGTGAGCCGTGCGGTACAGCTGGAGCAGTTTCGGATGGCGTTGGCGCAGTATGCTAAGCAGACCGTGCCCAAGCTGAAAACCTGGTTTGAGGCTTTTGCTGCTTTGCGTGAATATCTGTCGGGCTTATCTCAGCAGGAACCGATTGTTCTGTTCTTTGATGAGTTGCCTTGGATGGATACGCCCAAAAGCAATTTTATCGCAGCTTTCAGTTATTTCTGGAATTCATGGGCTTCTATGGTCCCTCAACTGAAACTTATCGTCTGTGGCTCTTCCACCACGTGGATGTTGTCTAAGTTTATAGGCGATAAGGGCGGATTGTATGGTCGCGTTACCCGGCAGATCTATCTGGCTCCATTCTCTCTGGGCGAGACAGAGCTGTTCTTAAACGAATTGAAAGGCCTTGCTCTTACCCGCCAGCAGGTATTGGATGTGTATATGATATTGGGTGGTATTCCTTATTATCTTGATATGCTGGAGCGTGGTGTGCCGTTAGACGTGTGCATCGACAGACTGTTTTTCTCGCAGGATTCGCCATTACGTGGAGAATTCGATTTCCTCTTCCGTTCCCTCTTTAATGACTCCAAGCATTATCGCAAGATAGTAGAGGTGCTTTCTGAAAAAATGAAGGGGATGACCCGTAAGGAATTGATGGATGAGTTGAAACTGAAAGGTGGTGGACAGTTATCAGAAATCCTGGAGAATCTGAAAAAATGCGATTTTATCAGAAAATATGCTACCATAGGAAAGAGTGAAAGGGATGCCCTATATCAGTTAACTGACTTATACTCATTGTTCTATACCCGTTTTGTGGCAAATAACAGTGGGCAGGATAAGAACTTCTGGAGTAACATGCGCAATTCGGGAAGTAGAACAGCCTGGAGCGGTTATGCTTTCGAACAGGTATGCCTACATCATATCCCACAGATCAAGAAGGCATTGGGTATTTCTGGGGTTTTGGCGAATGTTTATTCCTGGTCCTGCCGTCCTTTTGTAGATTCTACTGGTGCAGAATGGCGAGGAGGTCAGATAGATATGCTGATAGACCGTGCTGATGGAGCTATCAATATCTGTGAGATGAAATATGCCAAGGATGAGTTTGTGATAGATGCCAGCTATGAGCAGCGGCTGCGTGACAGGATGTCTTCCTTCTCTGTGGCGACCAAGACGAAGAAGGCATTGCTGCATACTTTCATCACGACTTATGGGGTGAAGCAGAATATGCATAGTGGATTGGTGAATAGTGAGGTAAGGATGAATGATCTCTTTGGATAAATGATATTTTAATGTCCGTTTTCAAAACTGATACTGTCCCTATGAGATAGGGGAGGAAAAGAGGATATGTTTGCGATAGCACCGCCCTAACTATATAAAAATATGTAGTTAGGGCAGAGTTATCGCTTATAAGTTCGCCCTAACTATGTTAAAAAAGGTAGTTAGGGCGGTGGTATCCTAAGTGAGGTAAGGATGAGTGCCCTTTTCTTAGTCTTTTAATGTAGCCAAAGGTATAACCTTTACTCCATCTTCTCTGGTATAAGCCATTTCGCCTCCTGTCATGACAATCAGCAGGTCTGGTTCTCTGAGTGGCATCTGATGCTCTGTCTTGTTCTTCTCACGAATCAGATCCCGTAGTTGCAGGAGATGCTTGGCACCATCTTCTATCTCCCGACTACCCAACTTGCATTCTATCAAGGCATAGCGGCCATCTGCAAGATGAAGCACGATGTCTGCCTCCAGGTCATAGCGGTCGTGATAGTAAGAGACTCTACCTCCCAAGGCTTGCGAATATACCTTCAGGTCGCGAATGCACATACACTCGAATATGAAACCAAAGGTTCGAAGGTCTAATTCCAGACTTCTTGGTGACATACCCAAAGCAGCAACAGCTATGGACGGATCTACAAAGCAGCGCTTGGCTCCCGAACGGATTGCAGCGGCTGAGCGGATTGCCGGACACCATGCCTCCACATCTTCTATGACAAATAATCGTTGCAGGGCAGAAACATAATCATCAAATGTTGGCATCGACGTTTTCTCCATTTCTACCGTGATGTCTGCCAACATCTTGGATTTCTTGACGAGGGTGCAGATGTTCCGGGCATAAGAGCGCATGATGAGTCGAGCCAAAGCTGGCTGTCTTCTTACGCCATCTACCCTCGATATATCTTCATCGCAAATCACATTTACGTAATCCTGTGCTATCAGTAATTGTGCTTCCTGCGAAGTGACGTCCAGTGATGCTGGCCAACCGCCTCGGCAAGCTGCAAAAATCAGTTTCTCCACGGTCATGTCTGACTGCAATCCATCAATATCGTAAGCTGGATCATCAAACAATAAACGTAAAGATATGGAGCCTGTTGATTCCTTTGACTCATAAAGGCTCATAGGATACATGGGCATCTTGGAGATGCGGCCAGTACCCGTATGCATGATTTCTCCGTTTTTGTCTTCGACGACTGTAGAACCGGTTAAGATAAACTGACCTTTCTGTTTTCGCTCATCTACGGTATTCCGAACAGCATCCCATAAAACTGGTGCTACCTGCCACTCGTCTATCAGTCGTGGCGTTTCGCCTTTGAGCAGCAAGGATGGTTTGGTACGTGCCGTCGCCAGATATCCTTCACGCTTATCTGGATCTTGCATCTTGATTACGCTCTTTGACTGCTGCATGGCCGTAGTGGTTTTTCCGCACCATTTTGGTCCAACAATCTGTACTGCTCCAAAGGCTTCCAGACGAAGTTGGAGCATTCTGTCTGCTATTCTATCTAAATACTTCATATTCAATATGTTTTTGTTTGCAAAGATAGTAATAAATAGTGGAATCTACAAATAATTTTGCATTTTTGTGGTACTTTACTTTGTGTTTTAACGGTATTTTACTTTGTATTTTTGCGGTATTTTACTTTGTGTTTTTGCGGCACTTGATTCTGATACCTTTATATATAGGGGCATCTTTGTTTCTTTGATAGAGACAGAGGTGCCCCTATCATTTTTTTTATAACATCAAAAATACATACGTATTATGTCAAGAAACAAGAAAGTATCAGAGTCGTTATTCCAGTTCATGAACCTCCTTATCGCCCTTTTGATGAAGAACGGGCAATATCGTACCTCGCTGCATTACAGAGCAACCCTCAACAGCTTTAAGCGATACCGAGACAACCAGGACATCGCCCTGAGTGAGATAGATGCAGACGTGATGCGCTCGTATGAGGCTTACCTGCATCATACAGCGAAGGTATGCAGCAACACCAGTTCCTTCTATCTCCGCATCCTCCGCGCCACCTACAACAAAGCCGTGGCGAAGGGACTGACGCCACAGCAGCATCCCTTCAGGGAAGTCTATACCGGTATTGTGCAAACCCGCAAGAGAGCCATATCCACAGAATCTGTCAGCCAGATCAAACGTTTGGAGTCGGTCAAGGAACTGTCTCCCAAAGAAGAGATGGCAAGAGATACATTCCTGATGAGCTTTTATCTGCGTGGTATCTCATTCATTGACCTGGCACACCTCCGCAAATCCGACCTCAAGGACGACTATCTTCATTACACCCGAAGCAAGACAGGTCAACGCCTCACCATCCGATGGGAGAAGGAGATGCAGGAGTTATTGGAAAAGTATCAGGCGCAGACCGTCACCTCACCTTATCTCTTCCCTTTCCTTGTTGATGAAGGGAACAAAAGACTGGGTAAAACTATTGACAAAAAGCGAGATGAAAAACGCCTGTATCACAATGCAGAAGCCCGTATCTACTACCATCTCAGGAAGTTAGGAGTTAAGATAGGAATCAAGGGCAAGCTCACCCTTTATGTCGCCCGCCATTCCTGGGCAACGGCAGCAAGAGACAACCATATCCCAATCTCAGTCATCAGCGAGGCATTGGGGCATCATTCCGAAATCACCACGCAAATCTATCTCCGCTCCATCAAAAGCTCAGAAGTGGATGATGCCAACGCTAAAATTCTGGCAGTCCTATAAGCCGTAAAAATGAATAAAAAGAGGGCTTTTGCAAAATGAACCAAAATGAACCAATTTTTCTGAATCTTTACATAAGAGACACAGAATCTCGTTGCAAAAATACGAAAAAAGTTGGAAACTAGCAAATTATGTATGTTAAAAATTTAATGTTCTTCTACGAAAATCAACAATTTTTCAGCAATCATTTTGATTGTAATCTGATAAGTCGTTGATAGAACGAATGTTTTCGGTTTTTCTGTGTCTCTTATGTAGAGATTCAGAAGAAATGGAGTGATTTAGGGAAGGGTTTTAAAACAAAGGAATCGGATAGCTAATCATTCCAAGGGTTGCAGACTATCATGCTCTTGGGTCAGGAGTACGTCTGTGATTAGAGGTTTCCGGTATCGGGAATAGACTAACCAGCCCTTTCTTGCCAAGTGTTTTGAAACATGAATTCACGACACGGGGGAATGAGAATTGTATCCTGATCGAAATGAAAAAAAATAAACAATGTTACAGCCAGACAACGAGAAGAGTTGGTACGCATTCAAGATATTTTTTGGAAAAGGAAAGCCTATAAAAGCTTATTTCGTTACCAATGAGATAGAACACATTTATGATGTAAAACAAGAATATTGGGACAAGAATAAGAAAAAGAGACTGGTGAAGGAAGTTCCCATTATGCCATCTCTCATTCTCTTTCGTTCTACGAGAATAGAAGCTGAAGAGATTGAACGCAGATTTCTCAATAAAGTGATGCTCTATCGTGGAAAGAATTCTGAGAACTTGAAAGAACCTTCAAAAATTTCAGAACGTGAAGTGAAAATCTTCAATATTGTCGCAACTTCTGGTGTTGAAGGACTGGATTTTTACGATGAGTATAATCCGAAGTTTACCAAAGGCGACAAGTTCCGAGTCATTGAAGGTCCTTTGAAAGGAGCGGAAGGCTATGTCGTTCGCATCAAAAAAGATCATAAGCTTTATGTGAGTATCAAGGGGCTGTGTGCTGTTACGACAGGATATATTCCTAAAGCTTTCTTACAGAAAATAGAATAGAGAATATGGTCATTTTGACTATTGGTGATGAGATTACCTTAAAGATTGATAAATGATAAAGTTTCTAATATACAGAATTATTTTATGAGTGATAAATTAGATCAGAATGGTTCAGAAAAGAAGCCATTCTC
>OGJW01000065.1_pt1 | contig 49960 bp, 77 predicted proteins | sample 1572361 | NCBI WGS metagenome assembly OGJW01 (sample SAMEA2582078, study PRJEB24529) | metagenome | biome: Human gut stool | place: China | collected 2011 | reverse complement strand
CCTCTTTGGTTGGTTGAGTAACGCAGATAATAGCATCAATGAACAGAAAAAAAAAGGAGCCTTTAGGCTCCTTTAGTTGTCAAATCAGAATGGGATATCATCATCGAAATCCATGCCCTGATCACCACCACCGCTTTGCGGCTTCGGTTGTTGTTGCGGCTTCGGTTGCTGAGGCTGGCCCCACCCACCATGCTGATTACCGCCGCCCTGCGTTGGTTCGCGCTGGCTGAATTCCAGTTGCGGCATAATCATTTCATTGTGGCTGTAAGTTGCGCCGTTGTGCTCGCGGTTTACGATCTGAAGTGTCCGGCAGGTTACGCTAATAACCTTGTCGACCTGCAACGCTTCATCGTACCACGCAATCATGCTTTCCTTCGCGAAGAAGACGGCGCGATAGTTGGTGTATACAGTTTCGTCCTGGCCGTCGCGATTGCGGATCTTCATTCGCTCCGACAGGTCGACCGCATACATCTTCCACGGCCCGTTATTGTTGCTGCCCTCTTTTACGTAAGGCGCTTTTCGGATTACCCCTGTTACAACATGCATTTTTATTCCTATGGGGCGGTTTCCCGCCCGGTTAAATTAGTTGAAAGATGAGATATCTTGTGCTTCAGGTTCAGGCTTTGATTCTACCTGTTCCGGTTCACGTTTCGCAACCTCTTGCGGCTTTCCGGGGTTAAATCCGTTCGCTGGATTCACTTTTAGTTGCGCCTGGCGCTTCGTGATATCGTCTTCCGTAACCTTCCATTCCGCAGGCGTCAACGTCTGTTTAGCCAGCTTGTAAATCTCGCGGAGAGATTCGAGGTCTTCGCACGCATCAATGCGTTTTTTGAAGTCTTGCGGCTTCATCTTCGCGATCTCTGCGTCATCGTCGGCCTGCTTGATGCCCAGCGCGGCGGCTAACGCATAACGGCGAGCGTATGAGGTGGTCGAGCCATACGCTTGCTCAACGGTTTTGCTGATCGGCATGTTGAACTGAAACGCCATCCACTCGCCAGATTCGTGCAGAAACATCGTTTCAAGGTGCATAACCTTGTCGGTGCTGGTATCCATCATTGATTGAATGACCATAATTTTGTTCTTTTCCAGCGATGGCCCGATGGCGTCCAGGATATCGCCGAGATTGGCGTAGGTGTTCCCCAGGTGGCTATTCTTACCGCTTTTCTTCGCGGCAACGAAGCCAGACTTAGCTTTGATTAACGCAACGGCGATCTCTTTGAAACTTTCAGATGTACGCATGACAAACTTTCCTTTTCCTGATTGGTGGAGCGCACTATATCACAAGTGCGCCGTAGTGTTTAGCTATTTGTGCCGTATACTTCCGGGAACATGTATTTCACGAATTGCGGCGTGGGCAACTTCACTTCCGCTGCGTTCGATTCGTATGACGGCCAAACGTCATGCTTGACGCATTCGGCGTACTGGTGAATCACGCTTTGATACTGCTTCCGACCGATCTCAATCTGCTGATCAGTTAACGTGAACGCGAGAGGAGCGAACGGTGATTTTTTCTCCTGCGTTAGCAGTCTGACAACTACCGGGCGTTTTTCGTTGTAGGTCTTCACAAACAGATCGCGCTGCAATGCCATCTTGAGATAGTAGCCCAAATTGAAGGCGAGTCGCCCGAAATCGTCCGGCTTGGAAGATTGTGTGGTTTTGTAGTCGGTAATCACCACGACCTCGAAAACCTCATCCGGGTTGAACCCCCACTCCTTGATGAGTTCGGGATCGGAAACAACGTCAACATGATCGAGTCGAACCTTGACCTTGACGCCGAAGATCTCACCGAAGATTGACAATTCACGCTGTGCGGTAGGCGATTCGATACATGCGGCGTGTCGCGGGTTGGCCAGCATCACGCTGCGCATTTGAACAACGGCATCGAAATCAACATCCTTAACCAGCTTGCGCCCGGAGTTCATCGCGGCGCTTTCGTCGCAAAGTTCAATCGCCCACCAAACATTTACGTCAATCCCGGCGCGATATGCCATTTCCAGAAGTTCCGGGTAATCCTTGTTGGACGTCCCAATCAGGCCACACGCTTTCAGCTTCGCAGACAATGCCGACTTCGACGTAATCAGATCTTTAACATCGCTCGGAGAAGTCGCCCGCAGGTACTCGCCATTAAACTTTGCCGTCTCAAGCATACATGTATGCGAACAGGTTCCGAACGCCAGCGCGGCGGTTTCCTCACGCACCTTGAATTTCCAGTGCGCCGGGGATGTTGCGTAAATCTCGCCGAGGCTTGAGCCGCTAACGTACTCCGCGCACCAGGAATCAGGATCGTGATATTGCTCGTTAGTCAATTCACTGCTTGTGTATGCCCTGAAAATTGCTTCAGCCATTGATATTGCTCCATTTGTGGTTTCGTTGCGTTAAGTATACGCATGACGATTCCCGGCGCAAGTCAAAAAGTGCTATCCGCAGTTGGTCAAAAAATGAGCGAAATTTACGTAAGATTTAGTAAGATGCATCTTACGTGATTTTTACTATATATTTCATCGAGTTAATGCAAATCGGTAAGATAGTAAGATCCCTATAGGTAAATATCCATGAAAAATCTGGCGCGAAATCCAGCGAAAAAAGACACGTACCCCGGAGAAATCTTACCAAGATAAGTATAGAGAGATAGAGTAATAATAATAATATTATTATTTATCATATACTTACTATCTATATATGGCGGGTAATTGGTTAAATTTTGCGCGAAATTTACGTAAGATTCATCTTACTAAATCTTACCTAAAGTGGTTCGACCAGTTGCAAGTCACTGAATTTCAGGCATAAAAAAAGGTAAGACTGATTTTCTCAATCTTACCTAATTTCTGGTCAATATTTAATCAGAGAAGAGATGATGCCTTGTATAACTTACGCTCAAAGCCGAGCTTGAAGTTGTCACCGTTCGGAACGATAACCTTTAGATCCCGATCGTCGGCTGCCGCCAGCATATCCCGATCTCCACGACGGCAAACTACCCGCATTTCTCGCTTACCTTCTCCGCCCTTGCCTTTATACCTGTACGCCACGATCTCGACGTTTGAAGGTATGATGCAGGCCCAAACGTCGCACTTGAACGAACTGGCAATATTGAAGTGCATCGCCTCAATCCAGGATCGAGCAAGGTAAATCGGCCCGTTACCGTCTTCGCTCTGATTGGTCACTATCACCGATCCGAAGGTCAGATCTCCAGCCAACATCTTCTCCCGGCCTTCTTCATCAATGAACAGGATATTGCAATACTCATCATCCAGCCCATCTTCATGCACGAGTTGCATAGGTAGCGCGTGAATTAGCTCCTGCCTGCCGTTCTCGTGAGTTTTTACGCCAACCTGATATGATTTGATATGCTCATTTTCAATGCCCTCATAGAGCGTTACAGGCGTGCTATCGACGGCCTCCGTTCTGTTTAAAACTGCCAGCACTCTTTCATGATCTGCCATCTTTCCGTAGTCATACCCGTTATCACGAGCTACCTGCTTGTTTCTCTTGACCACGTATTCTTGCGGAACCTTGCCGAGATAGCGCCCAAGAATGTTGATGCATTCGCTATACGGCTGGCCGCTTAACTTCATTAACCAGCCGATCCCCTTATCAGCACCGCAGCCGCCACAGTATGCGCCGCCGTCGCCGCGCGTTTCTAACTTGTCAGTCCAGCGGAATCGGTCTTTGCCGCCGCAGTTCGGGCAGTCCTGGTGCTTGCCGTTGAAGTATCGAGAGTGGATGCCGCAAATGTTCTGCAACGCTTCGCGCCACATACCAGCCATGTACGGTAAAACCTCTTTTTCATCGTAAAAATCCACGTCGTTACCTCCAAATAAAAAACGCCTACACGAGAATGATAACCCGGCAGGCGTTTAGTGTTTAGACAAATTGTGCTATCGGACTACGCGGAGCATTTCCCGGCGGTCGCATCGGCGCGTCACTGGCTTGCCGTTGCTGTCAAATCTTAAATCTGGTCGGCAGAATGAGGCGCGGAAACCTTTGCAATTGTTCCGGCGGTAGCTCTTATGTACGAGATAAGCGCCATCTGCTGAGATCATGCCGCGCTTACGCCACTGCTGAACAACCTGGATGCTAACCCCCAACTCTTTTGCTGTTTTGGCAACGCCACCGAAGGCATCAATAACCAGTTCCATCCGAGCAGTCAACCCGGCGCGAACCTCCTCATTCAGCACATAGTAACCAGTTGGGCGCTTGCGCTTCTTCTTATCCTTCCCGCGAGATGTTCCGTTATTGCCGTTCAAGGTTCGCTTATCAATCTTTGCCATTTGTTCCATAATTTAACCCTCATAGCATTTTTTGTTAAACCTGATAAAATGTTCCATGTATTATACACGCAACTATGCGAATGACAAATTAGGATTGCCCATGCTCACAATTGAACAACAAATTGAAGCCTACGCAGACAAGATCCCGCTAATACAAAAGCGGTTCACCGTCGTAAATATCGTTCCTTACCCGTATCAGGCGGTTGCGTATATTGAGACCGCGAAGCGGATCGCAAAATATGAACATCCGTTTTACATTAAGGCTTCGGTTTCAGCCGGGAAAACCATCATGATCGCCATGCTCGCGGCGCAGTGCAAGGCAATGAACTTACCCATGATGGTTCTTGCTCGCCAGGCCGAGATCGTGAAGCAGGATTCCGAGGAGATCAGTAACCTCGATGTTCCCAACTCCGTTTATTGCGCCGGGTTAGGCACGAAGGCCGCATACTTCCCGATCGTCGTCGGATCTGAAGGGACGGTGGTTAATGGCCTGTTTAAAATGCTTGGTGACTACGTGCCTTCAGTTCTGGCCATTGACGAATGCCACCAGGTTGACTGGCAAGATCTGGCTGAGGCGATCGCCAACAATGAATCGTTCGAGTACATGAGCCGACCGAAGGATAAGCCGTATCGCGTGAACGGGGAATTGGTCGATGCCGACCACCCATACGACGAAAAATTCGACGACGTAGAATTCGGCGGCGGTCGCACGCAGTACACGATCGTCATTTGCGAGTTAATGCGGAGGTGCCTTGAGAAGACAGGGCGAGAACTTCGCATCGTCGGTTATACGGGGTCGGAGTTTCGCGGGGTGGTTCCCATCTTGCAGGAAGACAAGACGCAGCTTGGATTCTGGCGCGAGCAGATCACCGACATTAACACAAACTATCTTGTCGAGTTCGGATCGGTTGTTCCCACCATTTTCGGCGATACCGAGGCGGATGGGTTAGGGTATGACCTGTCAGAATTCCACGGTTCCAGTCAGGACGGTACGCAGGATTTTAGCGCGGAAGAATTGCGCAAGATGGAAAAGAAAATCCACGAATCCGGCGAAATGACGAAGCTGATTATGCAAAAGGTCGTGGAGCGTGCGAAAACCCGAAACGGCGTTCTGATAACTTGCGCTGGCCAGCGGCATTGCAAGGAAGCGGCAAGCTACTTACCGCCGGACGCCACATACGCGATCATCACCGAGAAGACCAACTCGAAGAAACGCGGCGAAATTTTGGATAAGGCGAATCGCGGGGAGATTAAATACATCTTCCAGGTGATGGCCCTTACCACTGGCGTTAACGTTCCATTTTGGGATTTTTCGGTGATATTACGCAAGATCGGATCGCTTACATTGCTTATTCAGCTTTTGGGGCGCGGAATGCGACTACTTAAAGACTGGCAGAAGGAAGCGCCTTATTCGTGGGTGAAGGAAGACCATTTAGTTTGGGACTTCGCCGGAACAATGGATGACCTGGGACAACTATATTTCGATCCGATTCTGGAGCAGTCGCAATACCAAAAGCGCAAGAGCAGCAAGAACGGCCCGAAAATTTGCCCGGTATGCAAGGGAGAAAATAGCGAGTACGCCCGCCGATGCATCCACAAAGACAGCAACGGTAATCGTTGCGAATACTTCTGGATCTCGCAGCGCTGCGAAGACCAGAAAGACCCGCGAACAGGGAAGATTAAAGTAAAAGGGTGTTACGCTGAAAACGATATTGTTGCTCGCCAGTGCAGATGCTGCGGGGTGCAGCTTAAAGACCCCAATGACAATCTCACCGGGAAGCACTATACGCAGAATGACTGGTATGATGTTGTCGGGTTCGATATCGGCTTGACTCGTAATCAGTCCGGGATCATCTTCAATTACGTGTTGCTGAACCATGACGGCGAGCGATTCACCGCAAGGGAAAAGTTCTTCCCTGAATCAGAGAATCAGATTTGCGGCAAGTTGTGGCGGCAAAAGGCAGTCTTCCAGCACGTTGACGACGCGGTAATGCGCGGAAAGCTGGGCGGTATGAAGAATGCGCGAAAAATCATTGAGAATGCGCACTACTTCCGAGCGCCGAAGCGCGTAACGCATCGCGTTAACGGTAAGAAGGAAGATATTATTTCACGCAAAGATTTTGGAGACACAGAATGATCGCAGATAAAGGTGATTATCTCGAATACTACGGCGGGCCTGTAAAGGCTTGCCCGCTTGAGAAAATAGACCAGATGAACAGCGTTTCGTGGCTTCGGCACGAATACCCTGATTATCTGTTTTGGCATACGGTTAATGAGGGAAGCAAGCACAAAGCGAGCGCGGTTATCGATCACCAAATGGGATTGCTGAAGGGTGTTAGCGACATTCTGATCCTGATTGGTTTCGGTGGCAAATACCCGTTCGCAGCCATTGAGCTAAAGCGCCAGGGTAAGGCGCAGGCCTCGCCAGTGAGCAAGGAGCAAAGGGAATTCCTTGCTGCCGTCCGGTGTCGCGGCGGATTCGCCGCCGTGGCCTATGGCTTCGAGCAATTCAAGATCGCTTTCTGCGATGCCATCAAATAGCACTTTTTGTTAAAACTGCCCGGCGAAAGCCGGGTATCATTTCCCCATCGAAACGAAGAATGGAGTGTTGAAAATGAAAAAGATGCTGGCTTTAGTTGTTCTGTCTCTTGGTCTTATTGGTTGCAGCGAAAAACCGAAAACATATGATTGCGGTGGTGAAGCGTTTGAGGTAACTAGCAACTATATGAAAGTTGTCAAGGGTGAGAACTCTGGCGTTATAATTGATGGCGCTGGCGAAAATCAATATAAACTGCTTACTCCTTTTGGGTACGCTCATTATGCAGTCAACAAAAACACTATTGATGTTAGTGTTGGTGCTTTTCACAATACCTTAACCTGCGAGGTTAAATAATAATGGCAAAAGATATCGCAGACAAAGAAACTCATGACGCGTTCACAACATTTGAGCAGATTGAGCGAGAAACGTTCATCGGTAACGCTCTTGCCACTGGTGGGCACTATCAGGCAGTCAGGCCCGACAAGTTTTACCAAGTAACAGGCAACCGATACGCCGGGAGCAAAACGCCGGATATTGTGCGAGATAAGTGGGCAACCGATCGCAGCTTGATCGCATACATGGAAGAGCGTTATGGCCCTTACGATCTTGACGCCGCCGCAGACCAAAGCAACGCAGTTTGCCCTAAGTTCTACGACGAAAAAACGGATTGCCTTAAACGCTGGTGGGGTAAAAACAAGCACGTATGGCTGAATCCGCCTTACTCGTTTCCAGATCCGTTCGTGCTCAAAGCCATTGAGCAAATGGAGCACGATAACCAGATCGACATTCTGCTACCCGGCGACAATTCTACTGCCTGGTTCCGTGACGCGCAGAAGATGGCCGCAGAAATAATCTGGATTGTTGCCGATGTTGAAGAGGATGAGGACGGGAACCAGTTAAGCCGATCCGGTCGCCTCGCCTTCATCAACGGATTAAGCGGGAAGCCAGTCGACAACAACAATAAAGGAAGTGTTATTTTCATCATGCGCAATCTCAAGCCGGGAGAGGAGCAAAAGACGCTTTACATTCCGGTAAGCGAGATTTGCCCGTCATTAGCTAAAAAGCGTATGCGCAAACGTGGGATCTGAAAAATGGAACAGGTAGAATCTTTCTCCGAGTATCTTCGGATTGTGGTTGAATTGCTGGACAAGTACGGCTTCATTGGTACGGATGAGGAAAAGTTAGCCTTCGCTGACACCATTGACGGAACCTACATGGAGTTCATGGACAACGGAACCCCGGTCGCTGACTGGCCAGAAATTCTTGAGCGAGAATTGATTGAGTTTAAATCGCATGAAGGCGCTGAGTATTTCGCAAAACAGCACTAATTGCTAAATAATGCCCGCCGCGTGCGGGTATTATTACTCCATCAACCAATCAGGAGCAAACGCCATGAAAACCAAAACCATTGCAGATACCATCAAGATCGTACCAGCAAGAGCGCAAGTTGTATCGCGCCACCTGGTTAACCTGTCTCGACTGTGCATGTCCGACTACATGGCGAACCCTTCAGAGAATGGCCTTGATGGTGCAATTGGCGAGATTTATTTTCGCGCCGGGTACGGCTTGGAAAGTGTGGCCATGTATGAGCAAATGGCCGATGGTTTTTGCATTTACGGTGACGAATGATGATTGTAGAGACTGGTCGCGCTGCCGTATGGCAGCACGCAAAAGAAGCAGGAATAAGTGATGATATCGTGAAGATCTCAAAGTATTTCGATATCAAAGATATATCAATTGTCTTTGGTGGGAAGTTCACCTATCTACACGAGCGCCCTGTGAAGCGCACGCGAATAGCAGTGGCAACGCGTGCGGAGGCCGACGCGCTGAAGATGTTCATCCACGAGTCTAAGCAGCAGAAGAAATATTACAAGTAGCGGGGACGTGAAGAATGCGATATATTGCGATCTTATTTACGGCGATTCTATTCACGATCGCAATCATTAACTATGCAATTCAATTGGGATAAATTATGTCACCTAAAATCACAGACGAAGAATTCCTTGCCGCCCGCGAAGAAGGTAAAACCTACCGCGAGATCGCGGAAGAGTTCGGCATGAACATCAGAAGCGTTGAACGTCGAGGCGTTCGCCTTGCGCGACAAGGCCACCTTCACGGAAACAGCCACGTTGCTAAGCATATCCCGGACGGCTTCGGCGTCAAAGGCACATCAACCATGATTCGCGCCAATGGCGAAGAGGTCGTGCGGTGGGTCAAGTCGGAAGTAGACCGAGATCGCATGATCGCTTTGATGGAGGCGGCGCAGGCGTCTTTCTGCGAAGACCTTCCGCGAGTCGAGCCGCAACCGCTGGATGAATCGAAGTTCTACATTGAAGATCAGCTTGCCCTGTACCCGATCTTCGACTTGCATATTGGGGCGATGGCGCACAAGCACGAATGCGGCGAGAACTATGACACCAGCACGGCTGAGAAGGTTCTAAACAGCTTCTTTGATTATTCCGTGTCGGTGGCTCCGCAATCCCAAAAAGCTGTTTTGCTGGTCGGTGGCGACTTCCTTCACAGTGACGGCCTGGACGCAGTAACCCCGGCAAGTGGTCACGTTCTCGATCAGGATAGCCGTTATGCGAAACTTGTCTATGTGGCTATTCGCTCATTGCGCCGCGCCGTGTCGCTACTGCTGAGTAATCACGCGGAAGTAGAGGTGCAGGTAATCGAGGGGAACCACGATCAGGCTGGCATGATCTGGTTGCGTGCAGCACTCGCAGCGTTCTATGAAAATGAGCCGCGCGTATTCGTTGACGTCAGCCCTGCGATTCTGCATCGCACCGTATGGGGCAAAACGATGCTGGGCTACACTCACGGTCACACTATGAAGAAGGCAGAAACGCGCCTCGCCGCAATGGCTACTGACTTCCGCAAGGAGTTCGGGCAATGCGACTACATCTACACGCATTCGGGCCATTGGCATCACCAGACCGTCACGGAGCACTCGTTAGGGATTGACGAAGTGCACGGCCAGTTAGGGGCCAAAGACGCTTACGCCGCTCGCGGTGGTTGGCGCTCCTATCGCCAGGCGGCGGTTATTCTGTACAGCAAAGAATATGGCGAAGTAGGCCGCTTTATCTACCGCCCTAACATGTAACCACAACGGCCCCGCGAGGGGCCAACAAGGAAAACCGATGAATAGAAATATCTGCATTTTCGATCTAGATGGCACGTTGTCCAATGGCAACCACCGTTTGCACCTGCTGCCGAAAAAAGATCTCCACATAACCGAAAGCTGGACGGCGTTCAACATGGCGGCTGGCGGCGACGCTCCCATTACGGACACGATCCGGGTAATGAAGGCCATGCGCGCAGCAGGATTTATCGTCATCATCCTGACCGGGCGAAGTGATGAGGCACGCGAGATAACTGAAAAATGGCTGGTGCAAAATGGCGCATCGCATTACGACCTGCTGATTATGCGCTCCGCCTCCGACAACCGGAAAGATACGGTTATCAAAGAGGAAATTTTACGCAAGATTGGCATTGAGCGAATCGTTGCAGCGTGGGATGATAGCCCCACTGTTATTGCGCACTTCCGTAGCCTGGGTATCACAACTTACCAGGTCTGCGACTACGGCGAAAACCTTCACGACCATCTGAAATCTCATGGAGTAGACAAATGAAAAATGTAATCATCCTCAACGGAGCGCCGGGCATCGGAAAAGACACTATCGCGGAAATCATCGCCCGCAAATGGGAGTATCGGATCCTGAGTTTCAAATCACCTATGTTTGACATTGCGCGCGCCATCCTGGGTGCAACCGACTTTGCCCGCTTCGCCGTCCGTTACCACGACCGCAGCCGGAAAGAAGTCAAGTGCGACTTTTTAGGCGACCGCTCGCCGCGTGAATTCCTGATTCACATTAGCGAAAATTTCGTAAAGCCGACGTTAGGCAAAAAGCAGTTCGGCAAGTTGCTTTGCGATTCCGTCGTGAATTCGCCTGTTAGTTGCGTCGTCAGCGACGGCGGATTTGACGAAGAAGTAGAGCACATCGCGGCGCATGATAGCGTAAACGTCTTTGTCGTTCGCCTGCATCGTGACGGCATGACTTTCGAGGGTGATAGCCGCAAGCATATTAGCCGCCCGGATCTGATTTGCGAAACTTATCACGAATTCGATTTTGATATGACGACTGGCGAGCCGGAAGACGACGCGCAAAAAATCCTTGATATGGTTTTTGAAGGGTATTAATATTCTCTACGTAATGCCTTTATTATCACCGCCTTAAACTTTGGGAGCCTTAACAGGTTCCCTTTTTTTTGTTCTTTATTTGGCCCAACGCATATATCATCGCATTATCACTTAACTAACAGAGGTTGCATATCATGCGGGAATTCATCAACGCTGCAACCAATGGTAGCGGCGGTGTTACCCTCGCAGGCTCTGCGACCGGGCAACTTATCATTGCGGCCATTGGTTTATTTTTCATGATTCTATTCGGCTCCTTCGGCGCGTGGTTGCGCTGGCGAGATTCAAAGGTGCTTCGTGAAGCGCTGGAAGCCGGTGATATCAAAACGGCGGTGAAGATCAGGAGTAAATAACATGGGGATTAAAACGCGGGTTACATTCGCGGCGGCGATGGCGATCGCTGTCGCCTTCCTCCCAAAAGTGGAGGACACGAAATACAAAGTTTATACCGATATCGCTGGAGTTTCGACGGTATGCGAAGGCATCACGGGGCCGGACGTAATCAAGGGGAAAACCTATACCCGGTCAGAATGCGATGCTCTTTTGGCGAAGCACATCCAGGTCGCAAAGCGTGTAGTTGACAGCAAAATCAAAGTGGCCGTGCCGGACACCTTCAGGGCGTCGATGTACAGCTTCACTTTCAACGCTGGCGGCGGCGCATACTCCGGCAGCACTATGCTGAAGTTGACGAACCAGGGTCGGCTATATGAGGCGTGCGAACAGCTTTACCGCTGGACGTACTATCGCAACCCGAAAACGGGCAAGATGGAAAAATCGCGCGGCCTGCATAATCGCCGGGATCAGGAATTCAATCTGTGCATTAAGGATCTAAAATGAGTAGCTTAAATTTTCAGCGAGCATTGGCAATCGGCTTCATCGTGTGGGCGGTTGCACTGGTTTCCGGTTGCGCTTCCAGCGTCCCGATCCTTTCCGATCTGGTGGGCAGCAAGCCGGATATGACGGCGCAAGTCGGTGCGGAGAACGTGAAACAGGCGGTTGGCGTGACGAACAAAACATACACGTCCAGCAAGCAGGAAACGACCTTCAAAGAATCGGCAGTTGGCAAGGTTGACACTTCCAACAAAAAGGCGGTGACGACCTCCAGCATTCACGCGAACCAGATTACGGCGGAGAAGATCGAGATCCGAAACGACGGTAGCGGAAGCATGATTCCGTGGCTGATTGGTGCCGTTGGGGTCATCATGTTCGCTGTCGGTGTTTTCGGTATGTGGCGAGAGCGAAAAAATAAAGGGGCGTAAGCCCCTTTTTTCATATGTACCGTTTGACGTGCAGCAGTGCCACGCCATCTTCATCATTCAACCCATGTTCAACCGTGTTTGTCGCGGCCATGCCTTGATATAGCAAGGTGAGCGCGGCACGCAAGTAATTTTCTGGTGTGATCTGATTCACGCAAACAAGCCTGTGAACCTCCGTTATCAGATCTTCCACCTGCTTTCCCGAATAGGGCTTCATCGTCGAGTTGCTCAATGTGCATCATCTCCCACATGTATTTGTTGTCCATCCCTTCAAACGACCGGAAGTTAAATCCAATCTCCCTGTTATCCGGGCCAGTACACCACACCACGCCGTTTTTTCCGTCCAGGTATCCATTCGTATAGCTTCGCGCTAAAAACTCCTTAGAAACCATTGAGGCGAACATACGGTGTGACACGTTGGCGGCTTTTGCCATGCGCGGCGATTCGCGGTGCATGTAAACGAACTTCGCAAAATCTTGCCGGGTAAATTCCCGGCGAGACTCGCAGAATCGGTAAATGTCAAGGATAAACATTCATTACCTCATGAACGAAGGGTTAATAAACACCTCTGAATCAATCACGCAGATGAACCCTAATTCCTCCATCTTCGGCAGCAATTTTTCCTTAATCCTTTTGCTCACCCCGGACTGACCTTTGAAGATCTTCAGATTGCGGCACGCGTTATAGATGCTCTGAACCGTCATCACACCTTTCGCCTGCTTGCCACGGCTGGCGATAACATCGTACACCGCCTTAATCTCCGCGCCCTCACCAGCGAAGCCTGACGAATCAGCCGACGACAAATACGTTTTGCTCAACTCATGAAACATGATGATGGCTTCGTCGATCGTTTCGGTTCCGATCTTCTTCGAGCGCTTGCCTCCAGGTTGCCAGTTGCGGATCGTGTGGATTACCGACGCCAGGCGCATCACCTGCTTATCGAATTTACCCATCGCACCGCGCAGCATAGTATGCGAATACTTCCCGCCGTCGCCTAATTCCGGCTCCAACTCCTGTCGGGCCTTGTTCAGCCGACGCATGCCTGCTTCAGTCACTTCCAGCTTGATATACGATTCCGTCATAATGTCATGAATGAGGCGGAAGTAATCAGCGCGTAAAGACTTGTCGATCGGCTCATAGGTTGAATTCCCGTTTTCGTCGATGAACACGCGTTCGCCTAAACGTGTTTGCTCACGAACCAAAAGGAAACGCTCCGAGACACCGATCCCGCGAGAACCCGCCTGCATGATGGCGTCGATGGTTTCATCCTGTGCAATTACGCAAATGCAGCCCAAAGCCACGAATGACATATTATTGCTAACGTCGGCACGAGCGATCGATACGTGGCCTTTATCCCATGCTTTGAGCACCAGTTCGCTGTTCGTCTTCTTGCCGCCATCGTTGCCATACGTGATCCCCAAAAGGCTGTTAACCGCCGTCGCCTCATCGGAAATAACGGCAAAGTTGCCCTGGCGGTTGTTAATTTTCGCCAGACCTTCCGGGGTGGTATCGGATACCGGGAAAGTTAGATCACATAATTTTTCAAGTTTCTCTTCCAGTTCGTCACGGTCTTCGAAAAGTTTCACCATATCAGATTGCGACAACTCCCCTTTAAGCGCCTGCTTGTTGGCGGACAGCTTCGCCATGATTTTCTTACGCTCCTTCTTGCGCGACTCGTTAATGCGCTCGACTTCGGCGACGATCGGATCGATGGCAAGCGAGTTAATCGCGGACTTACCAGCGGAAGGCGGCTGCGACGTGATAACGTAAAGCGTTGTCGGTTGCTCGCTGCCGTGGTACTCGACCCAAAAGCGACCCATCATCGCGGCGGACACGGTTCCGAGAAAGTGCATGTAAGCGGATGATTCCGGGAACTGAACAGATCGGGCGGCATTGAGCGCCAGCTTGCCGACCACATCGTAATCATTTGCGATCGAGATTGTTGGGTACTTATCCGCGTTTACGTCGATATCTTTGGGCTTTGGCCAGAATGAAACGGAGTCACGATACCCGTTCGCACGAATCGCAACGCGCAGGGGACTGATCCCCTCCCTTTCTGCGATGGCGATAATATCTTGCGGTGATACGCGGTCATTTAAAAACATGCCCTTGCTCCTGATTGGTTAATCGTTCGGCTAATCATATGCCGTATTAAATCCGAGATCCAGTGATAATCTAAACACGCTCGAAAAACGCGCTTGGATTATCGGGGCGCATGGCCCCGAACCAGTCACAGGTATTTAGCTTCGAAAGTCGTTCCGTCCGATACACTGAAGCCCACTTCCTCGCGGTACAGCGTCCAGCGGCATCCGTCACGGTCGAAGATGTATCCAGCAACCGCACCGAGCGCACGACCGCTTTCAACCTGGTAGCGCTTGCCGACGCTGAAGGATTTTTTCATCGGGTTGCTATGGTCAAGGCCGACGCATTTTAGCGTTTTGGTTTTGAGTTCGATGAACGTCGCAACCGCCGCTCCGCCGTCGCCAGCAATAAACAACTCGCCGCTAACGCCTACCGACAAAATAACGCGCTTCTTCTTCAGTTCTACGCTGTCATATACCATCATTGACACGTTGCCTTCATCGTCGACGCGGGCGGAATAAAGGTTGTTTTCATGGATGTTAACGGCACGGCTTGACGTGCATTTAATCTTGATTGACTTTGCCATCTTATTTACCTTCCCCAATATTGATATAAAGATTTACCAAATCCAGAAAGTCGGCTTTATTTCTGCAACTCAATTTAAAGCCAACGTGCGACTCAATTTTATTTTGCATCGCAGCCAGGGTTGCTCCGCCATTATTCATCCTGAGAACTTCGCGGCATACTTCGGCGAGTTTTTGAGATATCATTTCTTCACCACCTTTATTTCCATGCCTTCGCAAGCGGCCTTGATATCATTAATCAGTCGATTAAGCCTTAAATCAGTCATTACATGGTGATGGCGGATATCAATAATCCCGGCAACAACTAACAGCATGACGGCAAAGATAAAACCACCAGGCCCGGACATACACAAAATAGTTAACATCATCAAGATAATAAATTTCATTTCCGTTTACTCCGTTGCGTTTCGATGGTGTAATGCTACCCGACTTTCGCCGGGTAGTTTTAGCAATTCGTGCTATTCTCGATAATTTGCCTGGAACACGGCGCGGGCAAAACCTCGCGGAGTAATGGAGCGCAGCATTTTAGTCCTTTCTGACCTTCCACCCAAAAACTTCCAGGCCCAAAAGAAATTCACGCCTTCCACTCCGTCCGGCGGCGGGAGCCGTTTCGGTTCGACAAAACCGTTTCCGTGCCATATGCACGTTTTCTTCGTGTAATTGTCACAGTGGGGCATTTTTGGATGCCACACAGGTTCGTTCGGAGAAACATAGCCGCCGAAGTCGCGCGGGTGAAAATAGAAATCCGGCTTGCGCCATAGTGACGACAATTTTCCAACCGGGTTTTCGACCATCCAGGGGCAACCATACTTATTTCCTAATTGCTCGACCATCTTCGCATCATCTGCGGCTGATAGAACGTCATTATCTTGCCTTACGTGCTTGATTCCGCTGTGCGCTAACAGCGTGCATGACGGGAACGCGAAAATTAAGTCAGGATCTGGAACGCCGAGAATCGATCGCTTCACGTCAAAATCCTTGTCGATCCAAATGTTAACATACTGGATATTGGGGTGAACCATTCGAATGCTATATTCTCCGTGGTCGCCGGAGTCGGCATTGAAGCAATACACCTTGCATCCCTTGATGGCCCACGGCAGGCCCATGATGCCTGAGCCGTCGAACATGCAGTAAATAACCTTGTCTTTCATCATCACCTCACAGGAAAGGGACGCATTCGCTGCAACCTTCAAAGCCGGAGCAGCCGCACGTATTTTCTTCTTCATCCGCCAGGTCGTCGCACATCGGCAGACTTTCGGCGTTCATATCCATATCACCAAGCGCATCCGCGAGCGTCATTTCCTGATTGGCAACCATGATGCAGGCTTCGCGATTAAGGCCAGCATCCTGAGCCGCAAGAAAACGACTCCAGTATGCATCGTCGTAGTTATCGGCCATTGCTTTTACTCCTGTTCAGTTCCCGTAATTTGGCGGCGCACAACTTGGAACAGGTTTTGCCCCACCTGCGCTTGAGATCTGCCGCCTTGACTTTGTACATGACGCCGCAGCCAGGAGCCTCGCAGCACTTCATGCTTTCTTTCGCCGTGACGTGTCCCGGCCTACCAGTCAGCGAGCTATCGTCGGGATTCTTCGTCGACCAGAACAATTGCACCTTCGCCACCTCTTCGCCAAACTCATTGACGAACATGTAGACGCATTTTCTTTTCAGCAACACGGTGCAGTGATGCATTTCGCCGTTGACTTCCAGGTAAGCGCGATCGCCTTCTTTCATGCCTTCCACCCTTCAATGAACATGCTGTTAGATTCCAGCGTCAGCGTGACGCTAGCCAGCGAGGACGGAATGAGGCGACCGCCCGGAACCGTACCGACGATGTAACGGCCTTTCGACTTCGTGATCGTGATCTGAGTGAAGCCTGAGGCGCGGTTCATGCGGAGAACGACACGGCCATGAGCGTTCAGGACGGCTAGAATGGAATCAGTCTTCGGATGGTTCATTGTGTAACTCCTTCGTTTGTTGGTGTGGGGATAGTATGCCACTATCCAGCAATGTTGTTTTAGCAAAACGTGCTATTCCGGAACGCAGGTCGCGTAATCCTGGCTAATGTAGATCGTGCGCTGAACGCGAGGTTCGAGATCGCCGAGTTTCTGGATGGTAACATCGTTGCTTCCGACCCGGCACGGAACAGATCCGAAAATAAACCCGCCAGTCTGCTTGTCGTTGATTTTCCAGGTTCTCCCATCCGCCTGTTTAATGACAACGAACGGCGTGTTGTCCGCATTGAATTCGTTAGGGTGACGACCGTAATAGTGCATGATCGCAGCTTCGGCAGCGTCGTGAAATTTGTTCGTCACGTCATTGGTCGCCTTGTCGATGAGGGCATTGATACGCTCTTTCGGCGATCCGATGATGTATGAAAAGCTGTTCGAAATGGTAACTGTTCGCATTATATTTTAACCTCGTTTTGGTGGATGAAGTCGGCGACGTAATGGCACTCGATCGGATTCTCGATACCCTCGAGCACCTCGCACGACCCGTTATTCAGTAGCTGGCAATGCTGGCACTCAACGCCGCCAACACTTGCAATTACAATGGTGATCCCGTTGCATGAACCGCCAAACATCCGATGATGGAATGGGTAAGCCTCGCAGGTGCAAACCACCTCCCCGGCCCTCCGCTTTCTCATGCGCTCCCCTTCTCCATGCAGAAGACCCAATCGCGAGCATCAACCGCGAAGCGCGCCACGCCGTCGAGCACGATGAAAACGGTCTGCCCGTTAACACCGCGACCCTTTTCGATATCGGTGACTGTGCGGAACAGATCGCTTGCGCCATATTGAATTTTGTCCCCGATTACGACGTCGCCAAATGCTTTCATGGTTGCTCTCCTGATTGGTTTCGATGTGGTAATGATACCAGGCCTCGCGGCCCGGCGTTTAGCAATTTGTGCTTATTTGATGGATTTTTTCGCGGCCTTGTATGCTTCTTTGAACGCCGGAACATCTTCGATCTCAATCCAGAAGCCGGAGCCATAGCCATCGTCATAGCAGGGGCATTGGTCGCAGTAGTCGCCCCAGGTTTTCTCTTCGCCGCCGACAGAGAAGCCAGTTTTCATTTCGCAGAGCGCTTCTTCAGCGGCTTCGATTTTTTCAGCATCAGTATCCATGATTACGAAATTCCATTTGCCGTTATATTCGTTGCCAAGTTTGATTGATTCGCGCTTCAGTTTCATGATGTTTGCCTCTTTGTCTGCTTCGTTTCGATGAATAGATAATAGCAAAAGCCCACGCGGGGCTTTTAACAAAAAGTGCTATTTACACCAGGCGGAACCGAACTTCATCACCGTAAATCACGGCCTGGATGTGATCGCCAAATGTGACGGTTGCGCGAGTGGTTTCGTACTCCGTGTGGCCGTATCGCCATATCCCGCGCTGGGGATAATGCGCCGCGCTTTCGTGCCAAATGTTCATAGTGAACTCGCCAGACTCCCCGAACTCCAGGCACTGACCGACCATCGCCTTGACAGCCTGGTAGTCATGCCAACGCTGAGTAGCACGATCGGTAACGCGCTCCACATGCTTGCGCTCTTTGCGCGCCGCCGCAGCCTCAACCACGGCCCACTTACTACGGGTAAAGATTCTCATTGCTGGTATTCCTTTTTGATTTGGGCGCGGAAACGCGAAGCATCTTTTTCTGCCCGTTCAGCGCTGTGATATCGTTTAAGAAACAGGGTATCAATCCCCATGCAAAGCGTTTCGTCGGCGCTGTATTTCCCCACAAGCCAAAGACTGACCGTCTGCCTGTCCAGGCCGTAGTTCTTATCGAAGTGAACGCGCACATTAACAGGCACATAGCCATGCGTAGAAATGAAGGCATCAAAGCGATCGAATAGCTCTTGCTTGTTCACAAATAAACTCCTTCAATTGAGCAAGTCATTATGGACGATTGAGGATTGAATGTGATTCCGCTACACAATAGGCGTTCATCGACTTTCGCCTTGTAAGCGCGGCCTATGACTTCAGCACCATAACATGCCATTGAAAGCGCATTGGTGATGTGCCACTCTCCGCTTTTGTGACTCCACACGTAATACATGCCGTATCCCATTTCCAGGAATACCGGAATAATTGATTGGCTGGGGAACCTGGCATGACGGATGTAACCCGTTACCATACGCGGCCCCTTGCGAAGTGATGCGATCGACTTCTGAATAAAATCAGCCTGGGCGCTGGCGTTTCCGGTTGTGTACTCGCGCTCAAACATTTTCGTGAATTCGCCGTTAATGTCAGGGCCGAAGATCTCAATATTGGTTTTCAGTCCGAGTGAACTACGCGTGCGGTAGACAACACATCCGGCATCGCGTGCATCATCAAGCGCCTTGCGCAACTTTTCGTGCCTCATAATCAATCCTCAATTGTGAATTTAATTGGTTCTTTGCCAATGGTCTTGCGATGCGAGTTGACCAGCTTTTCAAACTTATCCATGCATTCACGCAAATCCGTGAACGTGCTGGCACTCCCCATGACACGCCATGATTCGACATTTTTCCCACGAACGTAGTTGATGACGTGCTTCATGATCTTGTACGTGTCGCCATCCTTTCTGGTGTAAGTGCGTATAACCGCGATTTTAGTTTCCTTGTAGGTGAATGCTTTGGTGATGTACTCGCAAGTTTGCATCGTGGATTCTCCGTGACTGGTTGATGTGATGACTATACGTGATCTCATCCAGCGAGTTTTGGCAAAACGTGCCATTCCTGCGATTGCTGATTATTCCTACGATTTTGAATAGTGGAATAGATGGTGATTGCACTTGATTCCTGGGTGATTAGTTTTGACGAATCATGATTGATTGTGATTATTTCATTCTGTGCAATGACTTGGTGTGGTGTTTCATGATGTGCAACGAATTGCATAGATGCATGCATTATGCACACAATTTTCCGTTCGAATCCTGCCAAATGGCGCATGTGTTTCCCCAACATTTAGGGCGTGTGGGAATGTGGGGGAGGATTAATCTTACCTAAAAATTGCGCAAAAAGTGACCAATATAAGCCTATAATAGATAGATAAGTATATGATATACATACATATTATTATTATTACTCTTTCTATATATATTTGTTTGGTAAGATTTCTCCGGGGTGGTTATGTGATATCTCTTGCGCCAGCCATAAATTTTAGATGTTCCGCCGCGCGATATGTATAAAGGGGCATATGGGGGATGCTTACTAATCTTACCAAACACGCGCAAACCCTTTGACGACAAGGCCTGTAGCCAGTAAGATAGCCTTACGAAACACGCGCAAACGCCGTAAATGTGGGGGAAACACAAATGCAATACAAAGGCTATGAGTTCGAAGAAGTCGACGTGTCCGAGTGGATGCGGTACGACGCAGAAAAACAAGCTGCTTACCATGAATGGCTGCAATCCATCACGTTTGGTGACGCCACCAGGCCAGCCGGACGGAGCCAGGAATCCGCGAAACCTGAAGGCGCATTCACTGGTAATCGTTCGTCCGAGATCCGGCGCATGTTCCTGGATGGCGGGCGGCGTATCCAGATGACAGCGGAGGATTTCGCGGAGAAGTTCGGCGTTCATCCGGTCGACAACCATTTCCGCAGGCCGTTGCTGAAACTTCTGGAGCCTGGCGAGGTGTTGCGCGTGAGCCTGGGGTCGGGGCTAATCACCGTCTTTACTGAGTTCGACGAAAGGACTGGCTCACACCTGGAGGCGGAAGCGTACAGAAGGCAGGGAGCTCACTCTGAGCGGGAAAGAATCCTTTCCATCATCAACGAAGTGATGCCAAAAGGCCTGCTTTACAACGGTTACACAATGGCGCTGAAAGCCAAAATTACAGGAGCACAATCATGAAGCTATATCCATACCAGAAAGACCCGCAATAGCACTTTTTGTTAAAACCAGGCCAGTTAGATCGGGTATTATCTTACCATCGACAACGAACTGAGGTTATGAGGAGCAAGGCAATGAAAAAAGAATTTGGCGTAAGTTATTTCGATTCGAAAGGCGTTAAACACTGGCTGGTTTTTGCGAATCGTTTTGGTTTCACCAAAAGTAAGGCCGAGTTCTTCCGCGAAAGCCTTATTAAAAAGGGAAGTTTTATTGCCGCTGAATTAACTGTTGAAATGCTTTAATCAACCAGTCACTTAGGTGGCGCATAACCTGAGATAATACCATTAAAAACATTATCATTCATAACAAGCTGCCTAAACTGCTGGGAAATGTGACCAAAGTTCAGGCGCTGAATACACTGTCACGTATGCGTGCACATGCTGAATTTGACGAGCTGTGTGTCACCAGTCTCATTACTGAAGGTAAAGTACAGGAGAAATATATATGAAAACATTAAGTTATTGTCAATTAATGGAGCGCTGTTTAGCGGCCGAGGCGCGGGTGGTAGAACTGGAGTCGATCACTGCCACCTCCGCTGCCTCTGACGTACTGGCAGAGCGCCAGAGGCAGGTTACTGAAGAAGGATGGAGCCCTAAGTGCGATGACACGCACAAAAATAACGAAATGGCTTTCGCTGCTTCCTGTTATGCGTTTCATGCTGCCGCCGCATCCTGGGATATAGAAGATAATGGAATACCATATGATAGCCATCCTGTGCCAAAGAACTGGCCTTGGGAGCCTGAATGGTGGAATCCTAAATCTGCGCGCCGCGATCTGGTAAAAGCAGGTGCGCTTATACTTGCGGAAATTGAACGCCTGGACCGTATGGCCACCATAGGTGGCGGTAAGTCATGAACCAGGGCAAATAAACAGCATAGCGCCGCTTCGGTGGCGCAATATTCCCACCATCAACACGGCTCACGCCAGGAGGATTGGAAATGCCACGATTTTCAGCAACAACAAAACTTCGCACCTTCGCCGGGATGCAGATCCCGCACTCATCTACCAAAGCCGTCCAGGGCAGCGAGCACGGCGTATACTTCCACTGGTGCGGTAAGTGGAGATTCACCGTCATTCGAGGCTTTTACGTGACCTGCGATCGCGTGGATATCGAGAACCATTCCGGCGGGAACCAGGTTAACGAGTTCAAGAAGCACGAATAGCACTTTTTGCTAAAACTCGATCGGGGTAATGCGCTATCATTACCACATCGAAACAGAGGAGCATAAACATGATCGGCAACCACAACAACAAACTGAACGCAGCAGCCCACCGTTGCGCCGTCGAGCAGAACTTCAACGCGCTTAAAGTGGTCTGCGATGAGATGAATGCAATGCTTGACCTGCCGTCATGGGATGCCCAACTCGAAGACTACTATGATGGCCTGCGCGTCAATCGTGATGATATCATCAACCGCCTGCGCCTGGCTGGAATGTTTCTGTAAGGAGATCGCAATGATTCACGAAATCAAGTCTGGCAAGCAAGTAGTGGCCACCATCACGCAGCGCCACGTTGTAGCCTTCCAGTTTAACATCCCCGGCACCAACGATATGCAGTCGCTTGATGTGCCAGTTTGGGCAAACACGGTTGCCATTGATGCCGACGGCTCGATTTGGGCCCACGAGTCGACCGCTGAAAATGTTCGTCTACTGAGCTACTCGCCCGATTCCTGGGTGGATAAGGGGCCAGGCGGAAACAAAATGGTGCAAATCGGCGAAATGGCTGACTTCCCTGATTGGGCAAAATCGAAGATTGACCTTCGCCGCCTGAAATAGCACGTTTTGCCAAACGCCCGGTCAGCAGTTCGGGCATAATGGCCACACACCAAACAACGGAGATTCACCATGATTCGCACTACCAGGCCGCTACCCAATAACCTTTACGCCACTGTTGGGATTCGGGCGGTGAGACTGATTCACGTCAACGAAGTTGGCAACGTGGCTATTTTGTGGTTCAAGCGCCACTCAAGTGGGGTTGGCCTGAGCATTGAAAGATTCGGGCGCTTTAATGGCAACGCCCAAAGCCATGACCATTGGGCGGATGGAACTTACCACTGGACGCACGTTAAGCACGTCAAGAACTTCGACGCCAAATCACTGAGCGACGACGACGCCTGGAAGATGGTAACAGATCTCTTTGGCTATGATGCCTGCATGGAGGTAGTTGGATGATACGTTTATCAGGCTTCGACCGCCACTGCTTAACCGGGCAATTCGGCGAAAAGCCAGTGATGTGCAAGATCTCGAAGGTCAAAGGCGACCACATCGAGCGGGTCAGCACTCTTAGGGGCCTGGCGATGCGCAATCGCCTTTACATCCAGGCACGCGGCGACATGTTCGCAAAGCAGGTTCATTTTGCGTATGGGACAGGGTTCCACACTGGCGGCGACGGGATTAACCCAACGCCGAAAAAGGTTAGGCCGCGCGAGATAATCGAGTTCGGCTATGTTTGGACTAACGGGATCTACTAATGGAAACGGTAAAAGTAATTTGCACGCACACTGGCTATTCGCCGCTATCCACCTATTTCACACTTGGCCGCGAGTATAACGCCAGGTTCGGCCCCGGCCTTGATGAAGTATGGATTTTGCAGGACGATCAGGGAACCACGGAAGAGGGCGAATTTTGGCCAGCCTGCCGTATGCCGGACGAAAAGATCGCAATGTACGCCAATAGGCCATACGAAAACAACGTTTTATTTGAGGTGAAAGTATGAAAGTAAGCAAAAAGAAACTCGCGCTGTATTGGGTTCTGTTCCTTGGCGGTCTGGTGGTTGCCAAAGAAGATGGCTGGCAAATGATCGGAATGATGATGGTTATCATCGGGGTAAGCCGCCTCTCTGAGATTAACGGCTTCAGCCGTGGTCGCCGGGCCGAATTCACTGGCGACAAAGAATAGCACTTTTTGTTAAACCTGCCGTAACGTCATTTGGTAAAGTGGCGTTACTGAAGTGAAACAAACCAATCAGGAGTTACACCATGAATAATGACCACATCATCGACCTGTTAAGCGTGCTGGCTGAGGATACCGTAGCCATCATCGAGCTTGAGGACGGCACCGAACTTCAGATCGAGGTTCCCCGCGTGCGATTCGGCGTATCAGGCGGCGAACATTCCGAGCGCTCAACCGAAACGGATCTTGACTACGCGACCCACTTACTCTGCCTGAACGCGATCGAGGAGATCCGATAATGAACACAATCAAACTCATGGTTGTCAATGTGGCACGCGAGCGTGAGCGCCACCTTATCGGCTGCGTATTCGATGCCGTCGAGGTGCGCGAACCACTCGGCACGGCGCTCGTAATCCAGGGAGGATACCTAAACGAATACGCCGTCAACCCGCTGGATATTGACGAAGATTTGACTATCCGCGTTGGCGGTGAGCCAGAAGACGTGCTTTTCCACCTGCGGAAAGTATCGAAGGCATCGCAGCGCAAGTTGCTGGTTCGAGCGCTGAAGCGCATTGCGAAGGAGCGAGGTTACACCGATGCATACATCCGCAAGTTCAGCACGCTCGCTGGCGTCGGAGATTGGGCACGGTCATGGGCCGACTATTATTTCAACAAATCCGGCGAATTCTGTTCCGTGCATACTGACTGGCTACATGGAACAAAACACGATCCCGTAAACGGCCACGAGTGGTACGAATTCATTGATGCGGAATTAGATGCCCTTTGATAGCACGAATTGCTAAAACGGACGTCCTGGGATGGTGCATACTATCCCCACACTAACAAGCGATGGAGCTTAACCATGAACACTACACAAATCATACACCCGATCCAGTCCGACAACTTCGCCAAAGACGACAATCCGCTGTTAACCGCCGTTATTCGCGCCGGGATCAGCCGGGCGCTTAGTGATGCCTCGTGCGAATCATTTATGCGGGAACCGTTCTCACGAATCGCGGAGCTTGAAAAGCAGGTTGCTTTCCTGACTGGTGAACTTCAGTCGGCTATCGCCACGATCGAGAAGGTTCGGGAAATCATGCGCACCGAACCTGGCTATGACGTTGAAGATCACGCGCGAGTTTTGCGCATGATGGCCGACGCTTTCGCAAAGCTCCAGCAATAGCACTAACCACAAACACTAACCGGGGTTGCTGCATAGTGACCCCACCAAAGACAAGGAAAAACATCATGATTTACGCAATTATTGCCCTGGTGGTTCTTATTCTGGCCCTGTATGCGTGCGGCTGTTTCCTCATGCGGGCCTTCCTGAAATCTGCGGATTCTACCGACAAAGAAGATCTTTACCCTGTGCTTTGCTGGCCCTGGATTACACTTTCCGCCGTTGGCAGCGTGATCATTTCCCGCAATTTTAAGTGGTGAGATGGCGCTTGGGTGCCAAAATGGATAGCCCGAAAAATAGCACGAATTGCTAAAACTTCCGCAAGGCCATTTGATATAGTGGCCTTATTGAAGCAAACCAATCAGGAGCTAACAAGATGCAAATCCCTTACCCGTCAAAAACTGAAAAATTCCTGGGCCTTGTGGTGGTCGAGATCATTAACCCGAACATCCGCAACGCCGAAGATGAACCGACTTTAGCAGAGTGGGCGGGAATCAAAGAAGGCGACCGCTTCACCTGCGAAGCATACGAAGGCGGATTCCTTTGGGCGCAGGCTGGAAAGCATTATAACTCTGAGGAGTTCGGCGAGGTCAAACCGTCAGGCTGGTTCGAGCTTAACGAAGGCGAATATAAGGTGATCGAAGAATGAGCAATAAAATTTGGGTGCTGACCTACACTATCGGAACCAACGAGGGGCGCAAGTCGCGCCGCCTCATCTGCGACACCAAAGAGCAGGCGATTATGCAGCAAACCGTTCTTGGTGGCGATCTTGTCGAATATTTCCGCAAGCCTGAAGCGTTTAAGGTTAACTGGCCGGAAGGCATGGATATCAACGGCGCGTTAGCGAGCCTGCGTGAGATGCAGCACAACCCGAAGACGTGGAGCGACTTTCAATGCCTGCGGGCGGAGCCGGAAGTGAAGGGTGACCCGTTCACCAATATTCGGGCGCAGCACGCGGAATGGTCGGATCGCCAGTTCGGTAACGTTGGGCCAGTCGGGCCGCTCAAGCACCTGGCGAAAGAGGCTATCGAGGCCGCCGAAGCGCCGGATGACATTAGCGAGTTCGCCGATATCCTAATGTTGGTATGGGACGCAACGCGCCGCGCCGGATTCAGCGATGAGCAGTTGGCTGAAGCAGTGGCGGAAAAGCTGGAACGGAACAAGCGCCGGGAGTGGGGCGAGGTCAAAGATGGCGAACCTTGCCACCACGTAAAAAATTAACGAAATCGAATACCGTTTAAAGCGCCTGTAAGCCATTCTGTCGGGCGCAAATTTAAGGAGTGCGATTGTATGCCTGAATACTCAAAAGTCGAAGATATGCCGATTGGCGCAACGATTACGGGTATCTGTATGAGTGAAGCGGTTGACGCAATCAAGCCGCTGGCGTTCCCGGTTACGCAGGTGGAGACGGATAGCAGAAAAGGGTTCATCTTCATCTACAAAAATTTCAATAGTCCGCTGCGTGTTGAAGTGTTCATTGCTCGCGGAACCTGGGTGGAATGGGAGAAGGCCAAATGTTCGGACTGAATGAAGCGCAGTACAACGCCGTGAAGCGCATAGCAAAGCAGATGGCCGCAGAAACAAAAGACGCCATCAAGAAGGACAAGAAGACCTACGATCAGGTCGCCGCGAAGATGATCGATAAACATTGGGCGCAAATCAACACGCTGGTTACTCGCGGCCAGTTTATCTGGATAGCTGGCTACCTGGAAGGCCGATTCGGTCGCAGGGATGGCGAGTATGAATAAAAAACAGCCAAACGATTCAGCGACCTATTGACGCAATCGCGCTGACCGGGTAACTTGAACCACGTAGACACAAGAGGCGGTAAACATCCGCAAGTCTGGCCCCGCTTAGGGGCATTTACAAAGGGGTTATGATGCAATATAAGATCATACTCACGGCAAGAAAAATGGGCGGCTTTTGCAAGTCCTGCATTCAAGAGTTCAGCATGACGATTGAAGCGAACGATACCGCCGACGCGGTGGAGAAAGCAAAGCAGCGTTCAGGCGTCAACCTGGACACTCACAAAATAAGCATCAACTACGTAAGGGAAGTAACACAATGACAACTCTGATTGTAGCGTTAATTATGCTGGTCATAGGATTCTATGCAGGCACCTTCCACCTTGTCGAACGGCTGTCCAAGCGCGTGCATGAAGGCACTTTCGCCGCGATGCTGTACAACAAGAAAACGAAACTCTGGGAGAAAATTGGCGATCCGGGCGGTATCGCGAAACGAATTCAGTTTTCGCCGCTCCCGTATGTTGACTGTGAGCCATTTGCATCACTTCAGAAAACACTGAGGCGGCGTAACAAACTGATATGAACATAACCCGCTTCGGCGGGTTTTTTGTGCTTGCAATCTGGTATACTCGCAACTCAACACAGAAGGAGGACTCACAATGTCTGAAGAACGCAAAAAACGCGTAACGAAATCGCACTTCGAAGGCAATTTCAAGGCGCTATACGAAAAAGATTTTGGCGTAGTGCTGGGGCGAACCGCCGAAATGACGCCGCAACAATTCTTCGAGATCGCGAAGGGTTATTTCCAGTGGGCCGAAGAAAACGCCATCAAGGCTGCGGAAACCGCCACTTTCCAGGGCGACGTTAACGAGTGGGGCGTGAACAAGCCGCGCATTTTCACGATCACAGGGTTAAGCCTGTTTTGCGGCGTGAACCAGTCAACGCTTGGGCGCTACCGCCACGATCCCAACTATGCTCCCGTCATGGAGTTCATCGACTCCGTGATTTATGAGCAGAAATTCCAGCTTGCTGCCGTCGGCATGATTAACGCTTCTTTCGTCGGTAAAGAGATGGGGATCGACAAGCCCGCCGTTCTCAACATTGACGCCGTAGCTGGCAACAAGAACGAGATCACCGATGAAGTATTGGAGAAGGCTGTTAGTAACATTCTGGACAAGATTTAAGGGCCAATCATGAATGACGAAATGATTATTTGGGAAGACCTGAAGCCAGCCGATAAGCTGGCAATCAAGGCGCTGAGTACGCGCAATTTTTCGCTGTTCCTGAAAATCTGGTTCCAGATCATTCAGGGCGAAAAGCTAATGTGGAACTGGCATCACTCCTACTTTTGCCACACGGTTGATGAAATTATCGCCGGGAAGCGCAAGAGCACGATCGTTAACGTTGCGCCAGGCTCCACGAAGACGGAGGTGTTTTCAATCCACCTCGCGCCGTATGCGTATCTCAAGTGCCGGAAGGTTCGAAACCTTCAGATCTCGCAGGGTGACGCCCTGTCAAAAGGCAACTCGGATCGCGTGATTAAGATCTTCTCATCAAGCGAGTGGCAGGAGCTATGGCCATCAAAGTTCGGGCGCAAGCAGATCGATGAATTTCAGGTGATGGACGATAACGACCGCGTAAGGCTGGAAATGGTCTCCCGTTCGTCTGGCGGTCAGATCGTCGGTAAGCGTGGCGGGTACATGACGCCAGGGTTTAGCGGCCTAATCGCGCTGGATGATATCGACAAGCCTGATGACATGTTCTCAAAGGTGAAGCGCGAAAAGAGCCACATCTTGCTGAAGAACACCATTCGATCCCGTCGTGCGAAGAAGAAACAAGGCGACGAAACGCCGATCCTGTCCGTACAGCAGCGGCTGCATGCACAGGATTCCACCTGGTTCATGATGAGCGGCGGGATGGCTATCGAATTCGATCGCATTGTTATTCCGGCGATGGTAACGAGGGAATACGGCGAATCGCTCCCTGACTGGTTGCGTCCTGAGTTCGAACGCGACGTGTTATCCGGGCCGTCGGTGGTCATTGATGGTGTCGAATACTGGTCATTTTGGGAGGACAACGAATCGATCGAGAACCTTGTTGCCTTGCGCGATGCCGATCTTTATACATTCCTTTCGCAGTATCAGCAGGAGCCGATCGCATTGGGCGGCAACGTGTTTAAGTCGGAATGGTGGCGCTATTACGGCGACAGCGAAAAGGCGCACGAACCGCGCCCTGACAAGTTCGAATACACCTTCATTACGGCGGATACTGCGCAGAAGACGAACGAACTAAACGACTATTCCGTGCTGTGCTATTGGGGCAAGTACCGCGATCGCGTCTACTTCATTGATGGAATCCGTGGCAAGTGGGAAGCGCCGGATTTGCGCGTGCAGGCTGAGGCATTCATTAAGCAGTGCTGGCGCAGAAACAAGGAATGCGGGAATCTGCGAAAGATTTACATCGAAGACAAGGCGAGCGGTACAGGTCTAATCCAGGATCTGACCAAAGCAGTTAATGGCATAGGTGAGATCGTCCCGGTTCAGCGCGACAAAGATAAGGTTACTCGCGCGATGGATGCGCAGCCAATTATCAAGGGTGGCCGCGTCGTACTGCCGGACAGCCATCCGTTCATTGCGGAGCTTGTGGCGGAAATGAGCGCATTTACCTATGACGATTCACATCCCCACGATGACATTTGCGACAACGTATTTGACGCCGCGAACCTGGAAATGAACCTGAGCGACGATCCGGTTGAGCGAATGAAACGCCTTGCGGGATTGAAAAAGCTGGGTCGCTAATACATAATGTGGGCCTGACGGCCCACACTTAAACAAGGTTGAAATATGAATAACATTAAGATGGACGACTATAATCAAATCTTTAATGGTGGCGCTGGTTATGCGTCAACCCTCGCGTCTATCGCGGCGAGATTTGGAACAATGTCGCAGGTTGAAGAGTTCTATCATGAAAACGGCATGGCGAAGAAAATCGTTGACGTGATCCCGGAAGAGATGGTCGCTCCCGGCTTCCAGCTAAACGGCATTTCAGATAACACCAAGTTTCAATCAGAATGGGACGGGTTAAATCTGGAACCGCAAATCACCGATGCTCTTTGCTGGGCGCGGCTGTATGGTGGCTCCTACGTCCTGGCGATGGTTAACGATGGTCGCGCATTGACTTCGGCAGCGAAGCGGGGTAAGCCGCTCGAATCGATCGTTGTTTACGACCATGATTCCGTTTCCGTCGCAGAGGAGGAAACCAGCCCGCGAAGCCCACGATTCGGAAAGCCTAAGATGTACGAGGTGAAGCCGCTAAACGGCGGGCAACCGTTCAAGGTGCATTATACCCGTATGCACTACATCGACGGCGAGCGAGTAACCAACAAGGTGCGCCAGCTAAATAATGGCGCTGGTGGTTCGGTGCTGAACAAGTCGATCATTGAAGCGATTCTTGACTACGACTATTCGGAATATCTGGCAACGCAGCTACTGAAGCGCAAGCAGCAGGGCGTTTGGAAGGCGAAAGGCCTGGCGCTAATCTGCGACGACAAAGAAGGCGAGTACGCCGCCCGGTTGCGCATGGCGCAGGTTGACGCTAATTCCGGCGTCGGCAACACGATCGGCATTGATGCCACCGATGAAGAGTACACCGTTATCAACTCTGATATTACTGGCATCCCTGAATTCCTTTCGGCGAAGATGGATCGGATTGTAGCGCTGTCAGGTATTCACGAGATCGTGCTAAAAAACAAAAACACTGGTGGCGTAAGCGCAAGCCAGAACACGGCGCTACAGACGTTCTACAAACTGGTTGACCGCAAGCGCAATGACGATTACAAGCCGCTGTTAGAATTCCTGTTACAGTTCATCGTAACGGAGGAGGAATACAGCGTCGAGTTCGAACCGTTGTCACTGCCTACCGATGCGGAGAAAGCGGATATCTTCCAGAAGAACGCCAACGCGGCTCGCGGCCTCGTTACCGACCAGGTTATTGACGCCAACGAAGCGCGTGATACTCTGTCGGCGTTGATTCCTGAACTGAAGCTAAAAGGCAACGCTCCGAAGCAGAAAAAACTTCCGGATCGCGCCGCTGGTTCAGGCAGCACGCAAAGTGCAGAGATCTTAAACAACACGGAGGCGGATGATGAAAGTTAACGGCAGAATCCCAAACTGGCGTTATCCTGAAGCAAGCGAGCGGGATTTATCCCGCTCCATGCAGGACGCGGTGACAGAACTCGTGGTAGAAATGCGGGATCGCTTAGATCGTCTGAAATTTGACGCCACGGCGGAGGAAATCAGCCAGGCTGAAGACGATATCAGCGAATCGGCCATCGTGTTCTTTTCCGCCGTAATTGCGGCGCTTTCCTCCATTGGGTTGACTATCTATAGATTCAATTCGAAACAGTGGCTTGCAATTGCGATCGCGGCTGGCGGGCGGAACAACGAATCAGTTATGCGCCTTAAAGAATTCGGCGCTGGCGGGTATGAAGACTGGTATCAGGAAGCGCTGAAAAAGTGGCAGGATTCCGCCGAAGCGTCAATCAGGAAACTAGCAAGCGATATCGTTGCTGACTGGACAACGAAAGTTAGAACCGCCAACAACATTGGCAAGTCTCGCAAGCAGATCGATGAAATCATCGAAGGTCGATACGCTATCTATGGTAGTTGGTCGCGCAACCGGGCAAGCGGAATCATCGGAACTTTTAACAGTATGTTGATGATGCAGCGCCTAAAAGATGCTAAAGTATCGCATTACTTTTGGTTCGGGATGATGGACGACCGCGAGCGCGAGAGCCATATCAAGCTAGAAGGTAAGCGACGCCCCGTTAATGGTGACGGCATTTTCCCCGGTGAAGAGTACGGTTGCCGTTGTTGGGCGGTTCCAGATTTTAACAATGTAGAGGTATCATGATGAAAAGAGTTCAAAGGTTCGACACGGTAAAGATGAAGGCCCGATTCGATGAGAACGGCTTTCTGGTTGATACTCCGATCGTGGCGCGTATCGGTGCGCAGACGTACCAGACGCCAACCGGGCCGCGCGTCGAGTTCCGCCCGCGTTCTGAGGTGTTTGACGCAGAATCGCTGGCTTCATACCAGGGCAAGCCGATCACTTTGGGTCATAAGATGGTGAACGCGCAGAACGCAAAAGGCCTGGTCGTTGGCTCGTGTTCCGGCGCTGGCAAAGAAGAGGGGATCGGCGTTCTTGTTCCGGTGATGATTTACGATGGTGAGTCGATCGAGCAAGCAAAAAAGCGCGTAGCGGCTGAGTTATCCGTGGGCTACACTTCGGTCGATATCGATCGCAAAGGTTGGGGCAATAACGCAACTGGCGAATATTATTTCGACGAATACCTACCGGAAAACTTCGAAGAGATGAAAAATGATTCCGTCTCTGATTGGGTTCGCTTTGATGCGGTGCAAACGAAGATTCGCGTGAATCACGTCGCGCTTGTTTTCCGTGGTCGTGCCGGGATTGCGAAATTAAATCTTGATAGCGAACAAGAATTCCCCTATGATGACGACTCAAACCACAAAGGAGCTAAAACAATGATCATTAAAATTGACGGCGTAGATGTTGAAGTGGCCGATAACGTAGGCGCTTACATTGCCAAACTAGACGCGCAAGCTGCATCGGCAACCAGTCAGGTAACTAGCATCACCGCAGAGCGTGACGCGCTTCAGGCCAAAGTTGATGGCATTGAAGATGAAGTTGCCGCCCGCGTTGCTAAAATCAAAGCCGACGAAGACGCAAAACAGAAAGTTATCGCGGTGGTTTCTGCCGCTGGTGTCAAGTGCGACGGCCTGGATGTTAAGGCGATGAAGGTTGCTTACATCAAAGAGGTAGACGGTCGTGATCTGTCTGACAAAGAAGATTCGTACATCGACGCTTCTTTTGACTTTATCGCCAACTCTGATAAGATGGCTGGCAATCGCTCCAAAGTCTTCGGCAAAAAAGAAGATGGCGAGCAAAAAGACAAAGGCGGCTTACCGAAACTTGACGGAACCGAAATCATCGATCCGCAGGCAAAATTCCGCCGCTAATAATTTGCGGCCTTCGGGCCGCTACCAGACCAAATAAACAGGAGATTCAAAATGGCACAGATTCCAGCTTCTTATTCCCGCAAGCGTGATATTGCTGTAGCGGGGCAGATCGCTGATACGTCACTTTACAATATCGATGGCACTTGCGTTGCTGAAGGCGATATCAAAGCTGGCGTACTGGTGGCTTCCACTGGCGCAGTTTCCAACGGCCACAAGGTCGTTAAGCCAGCGACCGCAGCGAGCGACGTTATTGTAGGTATCGCGCAGTTCTCGCAAGCCTACTCGCCTGAAGGCAAGTATGACGATGAGAGCGCGGTTAACGTTATGACTCATGGCCGCATTTGGGTGATCGCAGACGCCACTGTTACAGAAGCAGATTGCGCGTTCGGTTCTTTCGTTACCTTTACCGCAACTGGCACCGTAGCGAAGGGTGATGCCGGGGTTATCAAAACGGGCTATAAACACACTGGCGAATACACCAAAAACGCAGATGGCACTGTTCTGGTGAAAGTTCAGGTGCTTCAGGGCGCGGTGGCTCCGGCGGCTGCGGCTGGCGACGCTGGCGTATAAAGTAAGGGGCTTCGGCCCCATTTTTGCACCAGAAAAAAACCTTTGACGGCTTAACGATTCATGATATTCTTCATCTCGTTAAGCCAAATACACAAACAGGAGTTTTTCAGATGACTATGAAATTAGATGCATTCGAACAGAGTGCCATTAAGGTCGCAATGCAGGGCATGGGCGTCGACGCCGCAAAACTGGATGCTTACGGTATCTGGACTGTTAAGCAGATGACTCAATTACTGAATCGCCAGTATGAGCAGGCATACCCGCAGACCAGCGCACTTGAGCTTTTCCCGGTAACTACCGAGATCTCGCCGACCGCCCGCCGCTTTGAGTGGCTCGAATTCGATGGCGTAACTTCTGCGAAAATTATCGCCGATTACACCGACGACCTGCCGACCGTTGAAGCGATGGCGAAAGAGAAGTCAGGGAAAGTTTTCCGCCTGGGTAACGCGTGGTTTATTTCCATCGACGAAATTAAAACTGGCGCGGCGCTGGGTTCCAGCCTGAGCGATCGCAAGGCAACTCTGGCCCGCGAAGGTCATGAGACGCTCGTTAATGATCTGGTGTTCAAAGGCTCCGCTCCTCACGGCATCGTGAGCGTTTTCGACCATCCGAACATTAACCGCATGACCGCCAGCGCGGTTTGGGGCGATGACGCAGCAGCGGCTGAAAAGGCATTCGAAGATCTGGAAGACCTGCTAAACATGATCGAAGAAACTACGCTGGGCCGCCATCACGCGACCAACATCGTGATTCCTCCGTCTAAGCGTCGTCTTCTGACGAAAAAGATGCCGGACACTAGCGGCGACTCTTATCTGACCTGGTTCACCAAGAACCACCCGAACATCACCATTACGGCGATGGCGGAACTGGAAGATATTGACGGCGCAGGCACCAAAGGCGTGCTGGCATACGAAAAAGACCCAATGAACATGAGCATCGAGATCCCTGAGCGGTTCAACATGCTGCCGATGCAGCCGAAAGACCTGCATTTCAAAGTTCCGTGCACCTCCAAATGCACTGGTCTCATCGTGTACCGCCCGCTGACAATTGCGATCCTTACCGGGATTTAATCAAAAAGCGCCTTCGGGCGCTTTTTTATTGCATTGCATTCTACAATGTGCTTTAATTTGAAACCTAAAGTAAACCAATGGAGCATTAACAATGGCCAGTAAAAAAGAAACCGTAGAAACCGTCGAAACCGTAGAAACCACCAGTGCCGAACAGGCGTCGCAGGTTGCTCAACTACAAAACGTTGGTGCATGTGCAATTCGCTATAAAGGCAAAAATTACGTCTATGAGCAGGTTTTTGAAGTGCCGGAAGACGAGATCGACCGATTCCGCCACGAAATCTTCAAAGGCCGCGTCGAGTTCTACGACAATCCAAAGCGCACGCGCGAATACATCGCAGCGGTAAAGGCGAAAGCGAAAGAGATCGTGCAGCCTAAAAGCGCGGAATAACAAAACCAACAAAGGGCGCTTCGGCGTCCTTTTTCATATCAGGAGATCGACCATGAGTTACACAATTCAAGATGTGATCGATAAAATGCGCAGCCTTGCACCTCCGCTTAAAGAAGTTCCAGATGAACTGCTGTCTGCGTGGGTTGTGCTTGCCGAAGAGTTCGTTTGCAAATCCAGGTTCGGAGATTCCATCGTTACGGCGATCGCATTGATGACCATGCACCTAATGTTTTTGGATGGCGCGATGAAGCAAGAAGGCGAAAGCCTGGAATCTTACACGCAGCGAGTGGCATCGTTCACCCTGACCGGGGAGTTTTCCCAAACCTTCGATCGCGTATCGGCGTCAAGCGACAACGAAATGCTTTCTACGCCGTGGGGCAAAATGTACTGGCGTATGCTCAAGATGCGCGGCGGCGGCTTCGGCCTTCTTACCGCTGGCAACGTTCGGCGTTGCGGAGTTGGGAGGTAATCGCAATGAACTACAAAGCAATCCAGGCTCGCGCAAGCGCGGGCATTAAGTTCTTCAGCGACGCTGACGGCGTGTTCAACAAGTACACGAAAGGCGCTGGCGGTGGCATCGATCCGGAAACCGGGGAAGATATCATTCCTGGCGAGGTGGTAACGACAATCAAGGGCGCGATCAGGGATGTAAATGACCGTGACATTAACGGCGAAACCATCCTTGCTGGCGACAAGCGCGGGTTCTTCACTCATGATGTGCCAATCATGGAGGGTGACGAAATCGAAGTAGACGGCGAGCGCTACCGCGTGGTTAATGCCCGTCCTGTAAAACCAACGGGAACCGTTGTCGCCTACCGTCCAGTTTTACGCAGGGTGGCGACTTATGGCTAATTATACGATCCGTGAGTTCACAGGGGCTATTGATGCATGGTGTAAGGCCGCTGGTGATGCGCTGGAGGACGTTGTAAGGTTTACGTGTGAAGATATTCACCGCGACCTTGTAATGCGTTCTCCGGTGGATACAGGGCGCTTCCGTGGTAACTGGCAAATCACCTTTAATCGCGCCCCGCTTTACGCGATTAACGCATATGACCAAACTGGCGAAAAGACGATCCAGAACGGCAAAGCCAACATTGCACTATACGCAAAAGGGGCCGGGATCACTTCGATCTGGTTCAGTAACATGCTAATCTATGCGAACGCGCTGGAATACGGCCATTCAAAGCAGGCTCCCAATGGCGTTATGGGCGTTGTTGCGATCCGGTTGGGCGTTTATGTTACTGAGGCAATCAAGCGAGCGAGGGCGAAAAATGCATTATGATATGGCGTTAAAATGCAAGGCGGCAGTGGCTAAATTTGCCGCCGAGAACGGGTTGAGGGTCGCGGGGGATAACGTTGACTTTATCCCACCGAGAGGCGGGGAAACCTACCTTAAAGCCTCCTACGTCGAGGCGGATTCAAGATCGGTTGACCTGTCAAGAAAATGCCGAGTCTATCTGGCGATGGTTCAGATTGACGTTATCTTTAAGCCTGGGATCGGAACCGACCGCGCGAGGATTATCGCCCAACGCGTTGCAAAATCCTTCCCTGAAGGAAAGATTGTTGATCGTGACGGTAAGTTATATGTGAGCGAGTGGGCGGAGGTACACGGCGTGCAGAAGCATGAGGCTGGTTGGTTCTTTCCGGTTCGGTTCACAGTAAGATGCGATAGCGTGGAGGAAAACGGTTATCCATCAACCTGACCGATCTTAGAGGTGCTTATAATTTCTTGCCAGCCTGGAAATATATAGGCATAATGGCGTTGTTAAACTTTCATCAAAACAGGAGTATTCAACATGCATTTACCAAACGGTGCAAAGGTCTTCTTTGAGAAGGCTCGCGGTGCGACGATTCCGTTTACCGCAATGACCAACGACGCGAAAAACCCAAAAATCACAGTGGCGGACGGCAAGCTGAAGGTGAAAGATATTGTGATCTTCACCGATTGCACCTGGGGCGACTTCGTTAACAAGGTGGCTCGCGTAAAAGCAGTGACAGCAGGCGTGGCAACGCTGGAAGAGTTCGACACCTCCGACACGAACAAGTATCCCGGCGGCGCGGCCACTGGTAACGTTAGCGTGATCACTGATTGGGTCGAATTGCCTTGCATTCAGGATTTAGGCAAAGACGGCAACGAACAGCAGTTCTATAACTATCAGTGCTTGGGCGATGAGCGCGAACAATCCGAACCTACTTACAAGTCGGCGGTGACGCTTAACTACACGTTTGCGCACGATTACGGTAACGCGATCTACCCGATCTTGCGTTCAGCCGACGCCAGCAAGCAGGTGAAAGCGATGTACATGTATATCCCGCGAGCCTCCGAAGTTCGCTACTGGTCTGGAGTTGCATCTTTCGATGACATTCCATCCACGGCGGTTAACGAGATGGAAACCGTAACGCTTAACGTTGCGCTTAAAGGTTCTCACGTCTTCCTTCCGGTTGTCGCGTAATTAAATGGCGGGGCTTGTTCCTCGCCTTTTTTTGTGCATAATAGCGAATAACACAAACCAATCAGGAGTTAACAAAATGGCTAAATTCAAAATTCAAATCGGCGGCAATCTCCCTTCTTTCAAACTGCCCGTAACTTTCACTTGCCCGGACGGCAAAGAAGCAACAATCACCATGACCGTAAAACACCGCTCCACCGATGAGATGAAAGACTTCTATGAGAGCGAAGATAAAGCGCCAAAGGGTAACGCCGAGTTTATCCGCTTCATGGCCGAAGGTTGGGATCTGGATGACGAATTCAGCGATGAAAACATTTCCTGGCTTTGCGCTCACTTCCCGGCGTTCGTCATGGCACTGCCACAAACTTACATGGCCGCGCTTGCGGGCCACCGTGCAAAAGTTTAAGGCGGGCTGTTTATCTCACGCTTCAGCCTGAGCTAACCGATCGCCAGCTTGCGGAGTACGGGTTAAGGCGATCGGATTATGAAGCAGATCTTGAAACGATCTATTTTGATGAACAGACCGCCCAAAGTTGGCAACTATTCCAGGCCATGCAAACGCAATGGCGCATTGGGATGAATGGCCCAACGGGTCTGGACTATAATACATTGCCTATGTTCTTTGAATTGTATAAAATCGACAATCGAGAAGCGGCATTGCTTGACTTGCAGATCCTGGAGGGTGAATACCTCAAACAGATCTACAAAAAATCACAATAAGCGCCTACGGGCGCTTTTTTCATATGGGGGCTAACATGGCTGATAAAGTAGCTGGCTTGACGTTCGGCGTTGACGTGTCGCAGGTTGACAGAGCGGTGCGATCACTTGCCGAACTGAAGAACCAAAGCCAACAAACCGGGGCGGGTCTTCAGTCGCTGGCGGACGCTGAGAAGCGCGCGACGGCGCAGACTGAGGAAATGAACCGCGCGTTGCAGAACCAAAAGAAAACCACGGAAAAGGCCAAGACCAATTTCAACAACATCGCGGGCGCTATCGATCCCACGATCGCGAAAATGGCTAACTTGCGCAAGGCTTCGGAAGAACTGGATAAGGCCTGGCGATTGGGCCTTGTGCCGGACAAGGAATTCTTCCGCCTGGGTGCTGTCATTGAGTCGACCACCAACAAGCTGAGACAGCAGCAGTTGGCGCTAACCGAAGAAGGCCGCGCGGCAATCGCTGAGGCTGAGGCGAAACAGAAGGCGACTAACGCCGGGCGTGATTTTGTCGCCAGCCTGAAACAGCAAGCAGACTCGATCGGCAAGACTCGCGCCGAACTGCTGGAAATGAAGGCGGCACAATTAGGCGTTTCAACTGAAGCGGCACCGTTCATTAACGCCCTGAAGCAGCAAGAGCAGGCGTTAAAGAAACAGCAGAATGCTATGGGGCTTGCTGGAATTTCAGCAGGTCAATATAAAATGGCTATGCGCCAACTTCCGGCGCAGATCACTGACGTAGTAACGTCTCTTGCTTCCGGGATGCCAGTATGGTTAGTTGCTATTCAGCAAGGAGGGCAAATCAAGGATAGCTTCGGCGGGATCGGGAACACGTTCAAAGTTTTGTTGAGCTACATTAACCCGCTAACAGTTGGCGCGGTTGCTTTGGGTGTTGCTCTTGCGGCTATCGCCAAAGCTGGGTACGACTCCTGGAAGTCACAGCGAGATCTAGCGAATGCATTGGTGCTGACTGGTGGCTATGCTGCAACAACTACCGGGCAAATCACCTCCCTAACCGATGAAATCAACAAAACATCATCGGCTACTGTCGGAAGCATTCAGGCGATCGCAACGTCACTGGCTCAATCTGGAAAATACAGCATCAACCAGATTAAGGCGATCACGAAGACTACGGCGGAATGGGCGGCGCAGACCGGGGAGAGCGAAAAGACCATTACTGGTTACTTTGACTCTATCGCAAAGGATCCGGTTAAGGGGCTTGCCGAACTAAATGATCAGTTTAATTTCCTGAAGGAAGGTCAGTTAACCTACATCGAATCTTTGCGAAAAACCAAAGGTGAGACGGCAGCAGCGGAAGCGGCAACGAAACTCTTTGCCGACACGATGGATAAACGCCTGAAGGATATCGCAGACAGCGCAACGCCGCTTGAAACGATGTGGACTGACATTAAAAAGTGGGCCGCAGACTCCTGGAAGTGGGTAGGTGATCACACCGTCGGCGCGCTAAACCTTATTGTTGATACGGTTTCATCTATCATCAACGTTATCAGGAAACTGATTGCGGATGGCGACGCCATGATCGCACAATTCATCGTTGATGCTGGTCGGCAGTTGCAGAAAGTGCCTAGCATGGGTGACTTTGGGAATGATTTTCTTGCACAGCAAGAACAGCTAATCAAGGATTCCAAAGCCAAATCAGCGGAACTGGCGAAGACCATTGCGGAGCAGCAGGCAAGGATCGCGAAAGGCGAAATGGGTTACATTGACGCGGCCAAAAACAAAAACGTGTCCGGCGGCTACAGCAGTGCAACAAAGGATAAGGTGAATCAGGAAGAAAAGGATATCCTGAAGAACCGAAACGCCAGGAAGGAGCAGGCAGACGCCGGGGTTAAGATCGATGAACAGTATCAGTCCGAATTGCTGTCATTGCAGGCGCAGTTGAAAGTATTGCAGCAGCACAAAGGGCTTGACGACAAAATCAGCCAGCAGCGCAAAGACTACTTTACCACTGTCGCAAAATTCCAGGTGCTGGAAGAAGCGAGCGCCAAGCGTAAGCTGACGCAGAGCGAAAAGCAGATGTTAGCCAATAAGCAAAGTATCATCGCTATGGCGGAACAGAAAGCGATCGTGGGCGATCAGATTGTCCGGCAGCAGCGCCTGAACGCCTTGCTTGACAAGTCGGTGAAGTATCAGAACCAGATGGCTGAGAAGACAAAAGCGCTTCAGGATACCGCCGGGATGGGTAGTAAGCAGCAGGAGCGCTACAGGGCAAACGCGCAGATGGCGGCGGACTGGAAGAATAATGGAGGCTCGCTTGACGACGCCCAATTTAAGCAGATGCAGGCAGCAAGCGAACAGTTTTACGCGCAGCAGGATGCGCAGATGCTTGACTGGAAAGCGGGATTCAAGCATGCCTGGGCTGACATTGGCAACGAAGTTAATGACGTGTACTCCAATATCGGGAGCATCACCCAAAACGCATTTAACGGAATGGCTACTGTGCTAACTGATTTTGTCATGACGGGTAAGGCCAGCTTCAGCGACTTCGCCAGAAGCGTGATTAGTGACATTACCAGCATGCTAATCAAAATGGCGCTGTTCAATGCAATGTCTTCTGCGTTCGGTGGTGGCGGTACGTTCAGCTTCGCCAGCATGTTCAGCAAAGGGTTCGCCAACGGCGGCTATACTGGCAACGGTGGCAAGTACGAACCTAAAGGCGTTGTGCATGGCGGCGAATTCGTCTTTACCAAAGAGGCGACCAGCCGATTAGGGCCGGAAAATTTATACAGGCTGATGCGTGGCTATGCTTCCGGCGGTCTGGTAGGCTCTAACGGTTCGTCAGGATCTGGTGTGACGAATGGCGGGAATGTTGCTGCATCGGCAGCAATGGTGTTTAGCATGGGTGACGTGAACATCACGATGGGTTCCGGTCAGGATAGCAAGGGCTTAGAGCAGGGAGTAAGGCAGATCGTGAATGATATGTTCACGGAGGCACTGAGCCAAAACGGGCGAATTGCGAAATACGTAAACGAGAAAACGAGGGGTTAACAGTGGATTCTTTTTCATGGTGTACTCAAATTCAAGGAGGGGCGGCGAAAGTCGCCGTTTCCAACAACGTTCGAGCGGTTAGTTTCGGCAATGGATATATCCAGACTGCATCGAGTGGCATCAACACAAAGCGCCGGACGGTTCCGATCGTTTATGGCGGGAGGGATTGGGAGGCGGTTTATGATTTTTGCCAGAATCACGTGACGAAGCCATTTATCTGGAAGGCACCAGATGGAAGAATGGGTGTATTCGTCGTAACGGCAGACTCTGTTAATCTCGCGCCGATGGGTGGCGGGGTGTATGAGGTAACGGCGGAGTTTGCCGAACGATTCTCTTCAGCCGGATAGCACAAAGCGCCCTTTACGGGTGCTTTTTTTTGGCCTATGATCTGGAGTCGAAAATAGGAGGAAATTTATATGACAACTAACGTTTCAAAAGAGTTTGCGAACTGCTTGCAAAAGCTGTTCCCAGGCGAGATCTTAACGCTGATTGACATTGATGCCACGAAGTTCGGCGGGCAGGTCTACCGATTCCATAACGAGAACGTCGCCTATACAACCGAGGAGCTTTTAGCAGCGGTTAACGGTGGGATGCTTCAGCCAAAGATGATCACGTTTCGAGGCGAGCAATACGGCCCGCGCCCGTTCGGGATCGGTGGTATCGCAATGTCAAGTGACGGCACGGTAGAAAAGCCAACGCTGACGGTTAGCAATATTGATGCGCAAGCGAGTGCTCTTATTCGCGCCTACAACGGCCTCATGCAAGCGAAAGTTACGGTATGGGTTTTGGTTAAGGATTTGCTGAAAGAAGATGGTAGCGTATCTGATGGCGATTTTCGGCGGTTCGTTTACTATATCGAAAGACCTAAACAGGTTGACCCGCAGAAGGCTACGTTTGAGCTAACATCCGTCTTCGATATGGATGGATTGATGATCCCGGCCAGACAGACTCAAACCGTTTGTTATTGGGCGCAACGCGGCTGGTACAAAACCGGGAAGGGATGCGTCTACAACGGGCAAAACGGATACTTTGACAAATACGGGAATAGGGTAGATGATCCCAGCCAGGATGTTTGCGGTGGCCTTGTTTCGTCGTGCAGATTGCGATTCGGAAATGAGGCTTTGGATTTTGGCGGTTGCGCTACTGCAACCTTGAAAAGCGGACGGTAATATGTTAACTCCAAAAATCAAAATGCAGATCATGCAGCATGCGAAGGAAGTTTACCCGCATGAGTGCGCAGGGCTGGTAACGCAGAAATCACGCGTGCAGAAATATCACCGACTCGATAACGTTTCGCCGGATCCTGAGAACGAATCAATGCCGGACGAAACACAGTACGCGCTGGCGTCACTGGAAGGTGAGCCGATCGCCTTCGTTCACTCCCACACTGGCGACGGGGCAACCACCGTTCCGAGCGCCACAGATTTATGCTTCTGTGATGAATCTGGCTTGTCGTGGGTTATCGTGTCGATTCCAGAAGGTGATATGCGGATTATCGAACCGAAGCGCAGGCCGCTGATTGGTCGCCCCTGGGCTTTGGGCGCGTATGATTGCTACGGCCTGGTGATGGATTTTCACAAGCGCAACGGCGTCACGCTGACTGACCGCCGACTGCCGTTCGAATGGTGGAAGCCGGAATACAAAGAGGATCTTTACCGCGACTACTGGCGGGAAGATGGGTTCATCGAAAATACTGGCGATCCAGAAGTCGGAGATATGATTATCTTTCAGCTTCAGGCGGACAAGTGGAACCACGCTGGGATTTACGTTGGAAACAATAATATCCTTCACCACGCCTTCGGCAAGCTATCCCGCCGGGATATCTATTCCGGGTGGTATGAGCAGCACAAGGTTTTAATTTGCAGACATAAGGATCTTAAACATGGCATCACATACAAAGACGATTAAACTTTCCGGCTCCCTTGGGCGTCGGTTCGGTGTCTTCCATAACCTCGCAGTCGATTCAGTCGGCGAATGCATTCGGGCGCTATCCTACCAAGTGGAAGGGTTTAAAGCCTTCATGCAGAGCAAGGTTGGCTCTAACATGCGCTTTGGTATCGTCGCGGACGGAAAACCAATCAGCACGAATGACTTTGCAACGTTCGCCGTAGCGAAGGAGATCCGAATCATCCCCATCCCGAAGGCCAGAAAGAACGGCGGATTGTTGCAGATCGTTATCGGCGCTGCGATTATGGTTGCGGCCTTCTTTACTGGCGGTGCATCGCTGGCGGCAATGGGGGCGTTTTCATCGGCGGCATTTATGGCTGGTGGCGCAATGGTATTGGGTGGCGTAATGCAGATGATCGCACCGCAGATGGGCGGCAACATGCGAGCGAGCGAGTCTCCGGAAAACAAACCGTCGTATGCTTTCGGCGGCCCAATTAACACCACGGCAGCGGGTTATCCAATCCAGTTGCCATACGGTTACAGGTTGGCTGGCGGCGCATTGTTTGGTTCAGGATCTTACGCAGAAGACAACAACTAATTAAGCCACTCTCTTTTTAGCCTGGGGGCATAGCCTCCGGGCCTTTTGTCGTGTACAATTTCGATACTATTAACAGGAGGCTAAACGATGACTAATATCAAGGCCCGTAAGGGTGGCTCAAGTTCGCCGCGTACTCCCGTAGAAATGCCAGATAACCTGATCTCGAAAGATAAGGTTAAATTGTTGCTTGCTGTTTCTGATGGTGAGGTGGTTAACGACTTCAGCATGAAGCAATTGCATTTTGGAGGCGTCCCGGTTCAGAACGAAGATGGAACTTTCAACTATGAAGGCGTAATTGCTGAGTTCCGCCCCGGCACGCAAACGCAGGACTATATCCAGGGCTTCAGCGAGTCAAGCGCTGAATTCCAAGTTGCTCGCGACGTCACTCACAACACGCCGTACACGCTTACCGTGTCGAACAAAAATCTGTCTGCTATTCGCTTCCGCCTGTTATGGCCGCGCGTGCTGACTCAAAAAGATAATGGCGACATGGTCGGATCGGTTGTTGAGTACAAGATCGAGATGGCGGTAGACGGAGCAAGTTATAAGACTTACCTAACTGGCAAGATCGACGGCAAGAACACGACTGGCGGCTACGATCGGAGCATCCGCGTTAACCTGCCGCAGGACTTCACGTCGCAGGTGCTTATCCGTGTTAGCCGAGTAACGCCTGACGCTGACGGGGTGAAGGTTGTCGATGCGTTCCAGGTTCAATCCTACGCTGAAGTTATTGATGCAAAATTCCGCTACCCGTTAACGGCCATGCTTTACGTTGAGTTCGATAGCGACCTGTTCCAAAATCAGATCCCTACCATCTCACTCAAAAAGAAATGGAAGATTATTCAGGTTCCAAGCAACTACGATCCGATTAATCGCACGTATTCCGGCTCGTGGGATGGCGTTTTCAAGTGGGCGTGGAGCAATAACCCGGCATGGGTGCTTTATGACCTGATCATGAATCAGCGCTATGGCTTAGACCAGCGTGAGCTAGGAATCCCGGTTGATAAGTGGTCTCTGTATGAGGTAGCGCAATACTGTGATGAGCTTGTGCCGGACAATCGCGGCGGGATGGAACCACGCTATTTGATGGATGTAATTGTGCAGTCGCAGGTCGAAGCCTTCCAGTTGGTCAGGGATGTTTGTTCCGCCTTCCGTGGAATGACGTTCTACAACGGGGAAAGCCTTTCGATTATCGTCGACAAGCCACGCGATCCGGTTTACCTGTTCACTGCTGATAACGTCGTTGATGGCGTATTCGTTCGAACTTTTCCGAGCGAAAAAACGATGTACACGTCGTGCAACGTGATGTTCGACGACGCAGAGAACCAGTACGAACAGGACGTTGAACCAGTATTCAACGCTGACGCTGCCATGCGGTTCGGTCACAACCCGACAAGCATCACAGCGATCGGTTGCACCAGACGAACAGAAGCAAACCGCCGTGGGCGCTGGATTCTGCAAACGAACCTAAGCGCAACCACCGTTTCGTTTTCTACTGGTCTGGAAGGTATGATCCCTTCGTGCGGCGATGTTATTTACGTTGCAGATCCGCACTGGCAATCGGCTTTTAACCTGGTGCTGTCAGGCCGCGTTATGGAAGTATCAGGCGTGCAGGTCTTTCTTGCCTACCGCTGCGACGCGAAAGCGGGAGACACTCTGATCCTGAATACTGACGACGGCAAGCCAGTGCGTCGCACCATTGCCAGCGTTTCGGCAGACGGCAAAACCATTACGCTAAACGTTGGATATAACTTTGACGTTGCGCCTGATAGTGTATTCCTGATCGAAAGTGATCAGCTTGTAGCGGAACAGTATGTAGTAACCCGGATTGAAAAGGGTAGTGATGACGACGAGTTCACTTTCGCGATCACTGCTACGCAGTACAACCCGAACAAGTATGACGCGATCGACAACGGAGTAATTACCGATGACCGCCCAACTTCGGTTGTTGATCCAGACTCATTGGGCGCTCCGAAGGATTTAACGATTAGCTCTTTTTCCCGCATTGTTCAGGGGATGAGCGTCGAAACGATGGTGATCGGCTGGTCTGCCGTACAGTATGCCAAACTGTACGAGGTGCAATGGCGTAAGGATGGCGGTAACTGGAACAACGTTCCTCGCACGGCGACAACGCAGGTTGATATTGAAGGCATCTATGCTGGTGAGTATCAGGCCCGCGTAAGGTGCATTAGCGGCGGGAATGTAGCGTCTCCGTGGTCTGCATTGGCAACCGCTACGCTGACCGGGAAGGTAGGATCACCAAAAGGCCCCATTAACCTTTTTGCGTCGGACAATGAGATCTTTGGCATTCGCGTTAAGTGGGCCATGCCGGAAGGCGCGGAAGACACGGCATACATTGAACTTTACCAGTCTCAAAGCGGAACCGATCAGGATGCGAGCTTGCTTACCATGATTCCTTACCCGGCTTCTGAATACTGGCATTCAATTCTTCCCGCTGGCTACGTTAACTTCTACAAAGCCAGAAGCGTAGACCGTATCGGCAACGTTTCAGAGTGGACTGATTACGCTCGAGGCATGTCGTCTACTGACGTTAACGCCATCACGGATGTGATCCTGGATGAGATCCTAGACAGCGACGCTATGAAGGAGCTACAGGAAAGCGCGCAGGACAGTGCGTCAAGACTTAGCGACTACGCGAACAGTATCATTCAAAACGCATTGGCGAATGATGGCGATGTTAGAATAATGAGAAAGGAGAATGGCAAGAGGAAAGCTGAAATTAAACACGCAGAAGTTCTCATAGCAAATGAGACAGAAGCAAGGGTGCAGCAGGTTAACCAGATCTCGGCAGAGTTCAACGAAAACCTCAATGCTGGATTAACTCAAGTTAACGAGGCGCTGGCCAATGAAACTGAGGCTCGCGTTACGTCGGAAGAGGCGCTTTCAGCAAGGATTGGAGAGAACTCCGCAGCGCTAGATCAGAAACTCGACTCGTGGGCAAACGTTAATGGCGTTGGTTCCATGTATACGATGAAGCTGGGCTTGAAGTACAACGGACAGGAATATAATTCCGGGATGGCCCTACAGCTTACCGCACAAGGGAGCAACGTTGTTTCGCAGGTGCTGTTCATTGCTGATAGATTTGCCATTATCCGCAATGCGGCATCCGGTGATTATACGCTACCGTTTGTTGTGCAGAATGACCAGGTTTTCATGAATAACGCGCTTATTCAGGACGGTTCGATTACCAACGCGAAGATCGGTAACGTCATTCAGTCAAACAACTACATCGCTGGGGAACAAGGATGGATGATCGACAAGAATGGTGGTTCTGAGTTCCAGAACACTACTATTCGCGGTACGATCTACGCGACTGATGGCATATTTAAGGGTACTATTGAGGCTCAGAGCTTTATAGGTGACATTGCAGTTGCAAGAAGATATGCTGACTTGAGCTTTCGAAGAAACAATACCGTTAAGCGCGAAGGGTACTATCAAAATCGCGGTTATGGCATGACGATAGTTCTTAGTTGCACATTAATCTATGAGGTTACAGGTGGGGAAAATGACATAAACGGATATATTGTTGAAATTACGTTCGATATTGGAGGTCAGCAGGTAACCAGACTTTTCCCAGTTAACCCAAAGCTAACTTCTGGTAGTTATGCTTCTGAATTTCGCTTTTCTGCTGATATTCCAGCAAATTATAGCAACACTGCTTTCTTTGTGAAAGCGAAAGGAAGAGATGCAAATTGGGACTACAGCTGTAAAGTTGAGAACATCACAGCAACTGCATTCCGTACAAACTCAAATAGCTTTACATAATAAAAAGGGGCCAATTGGCCCCTTTATTATTCTCTTTTGTTTTCTTTACATGCTTGATATGCCATATCGTAATAAGTTGGATGTTATTTTCGGAAACTCACGTTTTTCATCATACTAAAGTCTTTGCTGGACGTAGTTGATGTGTATAGTAGAATGTTACATTATCTTCCCCCATAAATTTAAGTTAATAAGTTAAGTTAGATCATGCAACCGTAACGCCAAAATGACCCATCCCACACTAAAGTAATTCCTTGCCCCACTGGAATGTCTACACCTGAAACAAGATTCAGCAGACCAGCGATGTTGTTTTCTACTCTCAACGTTGATGCTGACGTGTTTCTATTGTTGATAATAAGGCGTTGACCAGGGAAAGCGCCTTGCGTTACACCATTAATGACAACGCCAGATATGGTGGCTGCAATTCTTGCAAAGATTGACTGGTCTCCAGCAAACTGCAGGTTCAATGTGTTTTTACCTGCTGCTGAATAAGTTATGTCTCGGTATCCAAGAGGCCTAGTGACGTCATTAACTGTTATTTCAGCGCTTATCTTTGGAGATGTGGAAGCATAGCCAAGAAATGGAATTCCAGTCAACGCAGCATCCTGGCGTGTAATATATCTGGATACCACATCATACTGTGACGCTGATTCCATAAAGTATGAAAGCCTACCTGATACACCGCTTATGTCGACGTCAAACTTTGCTTTCGTTCCGGTCGCTTTATGTCTTACCAACCTTCCAAGCGATGAAGCGCCACCGAATGCAACTCTACCTTTATACTCAATACAGGCACCTTCGTTAAGTTCCACGAGTGCCCCAGAATTTTGATATGGGTTGAAAACCGAACGTCCTCCTGTAATATAAACATTAGCGTTAGTGATCTTAATTGCCAGATCGTGTTCTGTTTCAATGTCACATCCATCTATAAACACCTCTGAGGCGTATGTATTGCTTCCGCTAATAATGATAGGGATATGCGATTGTGGCCCTTTGTTATAAACGAGATTGCGAATAGTGGTTTTTGACGGTGATGTTTTGGTGGCCCCGCTAACAAACAGACCAACTTTAGAATGCGAAACGTTACAATCAATAACCTCCATTCCGTTTCCGCGAATCTGGATACCAGCGCCGCCAGCCGTATTTCCACGCTTATCATCAGAAGTTGTTAGGTTAATGAACTTTCCTCTAATAGCTGTAGCGTGAGTGTCAAACGCCACATCACATCCCTTTGCCATCCCATCCTTTACTACGAAATCTTTTGATCTTCCGCGCAAATCCCAACGGTCATCGCCAGCCGTGGCTCGTGGTTGTGTTGTTGTGAAAGCGTGTCTGGAGAATACGCAACGTATGCCGTTAACAGTTGTTTGTTCACTTCCTGAATCATTAACAAGATAGCCATACGCGCCTAAAGATGGTTCGTTTTTTATCCTATTCCCTGCTACGCCATCAATTTCAGCTTGCAAGCAACTTGTGATGTTAATTCCAGATCCGTTAAGGTCTTTTGCATATACCCCCTTGATGGATGGCTGAATTAACCCGCGTAACGTCATAAAAGAACTGGTTATTTCGTCACTCCACTGTGATTCAAGTAAAGGACCATCAATAATTGTTGTGTTTATCGCCGGCCTTACGACCTTTATGTTTGTCAAGTAATTCTCGTCAAAAATGCCAGTCGTGTAGAACGTATTGGCATCTTCAACCTCGCCGACTATAAAAAATTCACCGCACAATTGGTCCGTGTTTTCCGCATCAGGTACAACGTCATCACTAAAAATTTTACCAACCTGATATTTTTCGGTAAATGGGTGATTAGGGGAAGTGACCTTTACAACTCTCGTTGTTGCAGCGCCATCGCCAAGGTTCCTTTGAACAACTTCAATAGAAGAAACGGCAGTTATATTTCCGACTTTCCCGTTTTGAATGGTAATGACGTCTGTATTTCCAGATTGTAAAAGGCGAGCGCCATCGAATGATAATTTGAAGTGATCGCCTTCATTCAAAGTTACGGAAATATTACTCGAAATTATGTACTCCCTCCCTGCGGATAATCTTCCCTCTACTCCATGTTCTAGCATGTAGTTGAACATCCGCTGAATCATCAATCCGTCATTGTTTAGGTCGGTTGTTTGATAGAAAATCTCAGGAGTTACATATTTTAAAACATCCTGAACCGTTCCTCCCTGCAACAATCCTGATTTACCTGCACCAGTAGGCTTAGATAAAACCACCAGAGTTGACTGTTCGCCAGCGTCATTAATGATCTGCTGAACTTGATCTCTTGCAGTCTCCGCCGCCACCTCTGAAGCCCTGGCGTTAGTCTCTGAAGTTTTTGCCGCATTTTGAGACTCAGCAGCCGACGCAGCGCTTGATTGCGCAGCTTCAGAGTCTGACTTAATTTGGTTGGCAAGATTTTGCAGCGCTTCGAAATCAAAATCATTAAAGAACTCGACCGCTTCCGCAACTGCGGTTTCTTGCGACTGATAGTAGCGCAAAGTTTCCGCAACATCTTGCGCCAAGCCGTCAACGGTCAGCGAGTCACTTAACAGGATCGCGTAATCGCTAGACGCTACTACAGCGCCGTTTGTGGTAATTGCTTTAATTTCGGTGTCGCTGATTACCTTGTTTACGACAGCAATTTGAATAGGCGACGACAAAAAAATCATCGTCGCTCCTGGGCGAATAAGCGAAAGAGATGATCGCCATTTTGTGCCAGTTCCGGTAACTGTTCCGTCTGCGGCCAGATCCGCTTTGCCTTCTCTGTATATTGCCATGTTTTAATCCTCTTTGGTTGGTTGAGTAACGCAGATAATAGCATCAATGAACAGAAAAAAAAA
>OGJW01000063.1_pt1 | contig 50973 bp, 33 predicted proteins | sample 1572361 | NCBI WGS metagenome assembly OGJW01 (sample SAMEA2582078, study PRJEB24529) | metagenome | biome: Human gut stool | place: China | collected 2011 | reverse complement strand
AAGACTCCATTCAGACATGTTACTATAAGAAGTAGGATTCCTTAAAAAAGGAAATCCTACTTTATAGAGCAACATGCCTAAAATAATCTTTCAACCACTTATGATTGGCAATCCGTCGTTAAAAAATGACCTAACCTATTTATGTTCTGCGGATTTGCAATCCGCAGCAGGGAGATTGTAATATGTTATGGATTAGGGGGATTACAAATCCCCTGGTTTGATAGGTCGAACCTTTTTTTACGACGGATTTCAAATCCGTCGGGACGGCTGGCGGGGGTGTGGGACGACTGGCGGGGGGTGGAATTTTCAGTGCACAAAAAAGTCGTGGAATCTTAGAAGGTGAGTCACCTCGGCAACTAAAATTCCAACGACCAGTCTAGTCTAGTCTTCGCAATTTTTGTATAATAGTAAATGATAATAATGTCTTATAATAACTAAAACAAGGGGGAGGAAGTATTCCCAACTTCCTTCCCTCCTCTCTTACTGATATATGATTCTTAACTTTTGTATTTTGCTAATTCTTTATTTGTAGTTGATTGCAAAAGTTTGCAAACCACCACCATATTTTACTTTTACGTAGAAGCTACCCTTGGCACCACTGTTGTTGTCTCTGATGTTCTTGAGAGTAATTGTCTGCTTTACTCCGAGATCTGCGGCAGAGTCAAACTTCTTTAAGAACCAGCAGTTCCAATCCTTGCCTTCTGTGATTTCTTCTGTAGAACCTACCTCCACATCGCAATCCTCAGGGTTGATGGTGTTAGAAGCTATTCTAATTTCTACTGGCAGAAGCTCAGAAGGATAGTTCTTCGGAATCGTATAGGTAAGAGTACCCGTATTATCCTTATACCTTCCTGACATACCTGAGAAGGTGAAACCGAAGTCGAACTTCGTGATACTGTATATCTTGATGATTCTACTCATACCACTCACCTTGTCGAGCAATCGGATTTCGCCAGATTTCAGCTGGTCGGTAATGACATCTCTGGTAAAGCCAATCTTACCCTTGCCGTTTGCATAGGTAATGGTGAGGTCTTTCTTGCCTAACTCATTATTCGTAACCCAGTTTACATCGAAACGGTTTGCTTTGTTCAAATCACCACCTTCGTAATTGAAGTCGATTTCCTGACTTTCTGTAGCGCCTTCATTCAACATCACGTTAGTACCATTAGGAATTTCCAATGTATAAGTTCCATCTGATATCTTTGGTACGATTTGCTCTACCTGAATCCAAGGGTTGTTGGCAGCATAGCCGTTAAAGGCATTGTCGTAGTCAGGATAACCTAACTTTGGATTCAGCTTCTTGATATGAATCGCATAGGTATAATTTCTCTTGACCTTATAGAATTGCTGATTCTCATTCTGAAGATAAACCTTGTACCATTTTACATCATTGTTGTTGAATGTTACTTTCAGGATACATCTTACAGGATTCTTACTTGAGTTTTCATCCTCAAAGCAATATTGCACAGTTCCCATCTGACCTGCAGAGCCTTTGTATCTTTCTTCTGACTTAGGCAGGGTAATGTCGGTAATATTCCATTCCCAATCCTTAGCAGCAGTTGTGTTTGGAAATTCCAGTTTGTTACGGTTGAATGCAGCCATTGTTGCATATAACATTCCTTCACCGATGGAGATTTCTACACTCTTGATATTGGTTGTAGTTTCCCAGTCTGCTGTGATCTTAGCACGATCTCTGATCAGATGAATCACATTGCTGTTATTGGTAAGCATTGCCTTCATATCTGCAGTTGTAGAACCCTTACAATATCCCCAATACTTGGTCTTCAGAGCCTGGTCTTCAGTAGCCTTTGATTCAAACGTAGTAATCAGCTTGTTTTCATGCAAACCGATCCATTCGTTGGCAGCCTTTTCTGTATTGATACTGGCATTGGCGATGATGTGGAGTCGGGCTGTGGCATTAGGCATCTTCACACTAATCTTTTTGTTATTGGTGTTAGCTGTACCTTCGCCAATTTCCTCTTTGCTTGTAGCTTCCACATTCAGATCCTGACCCATGCCCAGGAAGTAACCATTGGCATCGAAGCAGAATATCTGCACATCAGAGCTTCCGAATCCCTCGTTGTTGTAGCCCTCAGATCTTGTTCCGATTTTGTAGTCTGGAGTAGATACCTTGAAGCTGAGCGTCATCTCACCCTTGCTGTTAGAAGGCACCGTCTCTTCAGACAAATCGCTTGTGCAGGCTGTTAGCATGGTTGCTAACAGTCCTACCAACATTCCGATATATAGTTTTAACTTTTTCATTTTGTACCTTCTTTAATTGTTATTCTTTCTTGTTTTCCAGCTCTTTTACCTCTTCTGGTGAGAGGTCGCGAACGCAACGGACATATCCAGAACCCGAGCCATATGAATTGGCCGTAACCTTAGTGCCATTCAAAGCCCAGTAACTGTAACCACGTAATACCTCGCTCATAACACTTTGGCTCGAATCGTATTGATATTTGGTAATTACACCAATTTCTGCAGCTGTAGGTAATCGCCAGTTTGTATATTTCTTTCCATCCGTTCTCACCTCTACGTATTTGTCGCAATGATTTGAAGCATTAACTCCCTTACTGAATGTAGATACAGTACCTAATTGAGATGCTAGCATAAATGCGGGCGAAACTACATTTTCCGGAGATTGTTTTGTATTTGGATCAATGTTTGTAACGTGCCCTATTTTATAGTCGCTATTAGTCTGGTTGGTACTTGTTATTTGCACAACGTACATTTGGTTGTTATCTCGTCCTGAAGTTGCATAGCTGTCATAAGCTGCATAATAATAACTGTCATAAAAACCATAATGATAATAGTCATTATATTCATAAATCTTTGCTCCAATTTTTACTTTTGCGTTAAAATTTTTATCAGATGAGGTCTTCTTTGTATCGTGCGAAGCTTGATCTCTTTCCCAATCAATCCATCCGTCGATAGATTTTGTAGAATACCAGCCAGCTATACCCTGGATATACTCCAAAGGATATTGTTTGATAGTTACAATCTCTTCCAGACCATCGCAAGTAACCTTAATCTTGATGTATTTTACAGAAAGGTGCACGAAGTCATTGACGGTTGTTGAATTTTTTGCACCAATAACAATAGTTCCCTTGTCCTTTAACTCACTATGACCCTCTGCATAATTTGCAGAAGCATTGAAGTATTGATTACCAGAGCATTTTTGTTTATTACCATTTTTGTCATAATAGTAAATTTCCATGGTTTCTACCTTACATTCACCTGAACCATAGAACTTGATGGTAGAATTATCAAATCTCTGGTTCTTCATGATCATAAAGGTAGGAGAAACCAACAAGTACTTCTGGTCACCAGCATTGATTGTTGTCTCTTCGCCCTTGGTCCACTTCTGTACATCATATACCAGATTCATAGCATCACCATAAGTAATGTCAGAGCTGCTGCCCAGACTTGTTACGGTAGCGTTGGCTGTATAGACGTAGTTACGATCCAATGACTTTGTTGCCTTAGGGTCGCGAACTGGAATACTGTAATAGTAATCCACAGGTGTTTCTTCACCCTTCTTCAGCATCACCTTGATCTTTGCCTGAGGTGCACTTGCATTATCATCCCATAATGTTGCGTAGCTGTAGGTAACCAACTGATAGCCATCAGCAGTCTTAGCCATTGTCTCATTCGTCTCAGTTTCGCTCATACTAGCTATGCTCTTAGCTGTATTTACACCAAAGAGAGTAGTCTTGGTGTTATAGTTCAGCAACTGCCAGGTAGGTTCGCCTACCACCTCGTAGCCAGCAACATTGATCTTGAAATTTACAACGATCTTGGCTGCAGCTCTTGTCAGCTTACTGTCGATGGTTTGAGTAGGCTCTTTGCTGACTGTCCAATCAGAGTTGGCTGTCATCAGGAAGTTCTTGGTTGCATTCTTGCTGCTGTAAGGCTTCCAGATGTCTTCATCAGTCTGCACCTTATTTTCCAAGTCAGCCAATGAGTTTACCTGTTGTAAGTCCTCCTTTGCATTGGCAATTGAGTACACGAAGTAATCCTTGTTCTCCTGCAGATTCAAGTCAACTTTCCAGTTGCCCTGACCAAGAATCTCTTTTTGGTTGCTTTGCAAGTTGCGGTCAAACTTCCTGTTGACACTTTGCTCCTTATATTCCTTGTCGAAAATCTTCACGTACAGGTTGTCCAGTGCAGCTTCACGCAGGGCTTGGTCAGAAGCAACTGCTCTTGATACAGTTGCTTCTGTTACACTAGGCTTGATGCTGAGGCTCTCTGACGATGTTTCGGTGAAGAAATCATCCTGAGCGGAGCATCCTGCCATTGTTAGACCGAAGGTCAACAACATCAAGCCTTGTACAGATTTTCTATATTTATTTAACTTCTTCATGATGATTTAATCCTTTAGTTTATTTAAACCACATATTCTCATTTAAATTCCTGAGCGATCAGCACCCTGGGTGAACTTGATATTAAAGTCATCTCCAGGTAGTTTTCCAGTTCCTACGTTGAATAGAACCTTTCTCATGTCAGGAGCAAGAACGATAAATACCTTGGTATCGAAATTTCTTTCTACTGCTAAGTCTTTGTTTCTCTTTGGCACTACATAGAATGTAAATGAGTTGCCAGTGATGTCGCTCTTACTTACTGTATCATAGATCTTTCCATCCACATAGAACGCAAAGTCTGGGTTGTCGCACTGAAGGATCCAGTTCTTGTTGCCTGTATCAATGTTATTCAGCTTGATAGCTGGACCACCTCCGTTTGGAATACCATAGTGAACTTCCACAGCTTCTCCAAATTCTCCTGCTTCTCGTTCCATCTCGATGCTTACCTTATCAGTATAGTCCCATGCGATGTTGTCATCCCAGTCACTTACGATAGGATTCACATACAATGTTGCCGGATGCTCTGGATCACTGCCTCCTTCTCTGTCCACCTTGGCTGTTACGTCGTAGATGGTGTTGCGGTCGAGGCGATAGAGAGGCTCGAATTTGGCCCAATCTATTGTTGCTGCATCGTTGTCTTCGTAGAGGCGCTTGTTAACCGGCACCTTGTAGAAGTAATCCTTGCCATTGTATTTTGCCTTGAGCAGGATGTAGGTCTGCTTGCTGACATCGATTGGCTCTTCTTCATACGGCTTCTTTTTCTTGTCAATCCAACTGTTAGCGTATGAGTAGAACACAGCCTTGTTGTCTTGTGTTACGGCAGGAACTGTAACCTTGCTGCTGGCAGCTGCTTCGGTATTCAATGCATTGTTTGTGCTGGTACCTTCTGCGATGATAGCGCCATCTGCTGCGTAGTGCATCAACTGACAGGCATACTCTGTAGGAGCTACTGTTTTGCCCTTGTCATCTTGTACGTTGAGGCGGATCTTGGCAAGCGCTCTCTTCAGCTGGAACTTGATGTGAATCATTCCGTTCTCAATCTGTTTCGTCTCCTCCATCTTGGCATCCATCACGAATGAAGTCTGCTTTGCCTTGTGATTGAAGGTGGCTGCCTTGTTGATGGTGGCAGCTTTCAATTCATCCAAAGTTGTGATTCCGCTGATATTATCCAGGTTTGCCACCAGATAGAGAGTGTTGCCTGTAATCTCCGAACGCTTCAGCTGGTCGCTTTCCAACTTCTTGTGCTTGTATTCTGTAGTAGGACTGCCCTGAACAGAAGCATCTGTAAGAGGAAGACTCTTGACGAGCTTTCCGGCTGCATCGAAGACGAAGAGGTCGAGGCGATTGATCAGGTTCTCATTGAGATCTTCTGATCCATCCTCTACTGCAGCACGGGTAACAGCTGCACGGGTTTCAGTAGCAGAACCGCCTACTTTATATTCCAGCACCACATCGTAGTCGCAACTCGGTGTGCCGTCCATATCATCGCTCATGCAAGATGTGTTTGCAAGCCCTAAGAGGGCGATTGCACACATCGCAAAGTATTTTGATATTGCTTTCATTGTTTGCCCTCCTTATTTTAAATAATTAGTATAATGTCCACTTGCTTTCTGAAGCTCATCGTAGGCAGTTCCCTGGGTAGCCTGCAGCTGGAAGATGCGGATGCGGGTATTGGTTCCTGCAAACTTTCTTCCGTTCTGATACATACCTCCTGCGTTGTCAGGGTTGATTTCTACTTCGTATTCATGGATTCCATCCAGAGATACGGTTACGTAGAGGTCGGTATATACAGGATTGCTGCCCTTACCTATAGCCCATTCTGTCAACTGATCCCATGTAGCATTGCTTGTCCATGCCTTCACGGCTTCTACCTTGATCTGATAAGGTTCTTTTCGGGCGATGCCTGTAGAAACGCAGTTGGTGCTTTCGGTAGATTTATCATAGTTGAAAGCAAACTCAGTAGGGTTGGTGAGATGAGCTTTCCAAACCAGTCCGGTAGGACCATCTACCTTGATATAGAAGGCGGCTCCTGATGGCTTATCAACCAATGTTTCATGAGCATCGTCATTATATCTAGGATAGTTTACCAGACAGTAAAGACCTTCTGCATCACCTTTCTGTGGATTCGGTGTAAATTCAGTTTCATTTTTGGATGGTGTCTGCCAAGCATACATCTGACAATTTATATTGTTCCAGCTGATTTCAGAAGTTACCTTGTTCCAAGGCATTACCTGCCAGTCGAGGCAGAGGACTCCACCCTGGAGGAAGTAGCCGTAAACTACGAGCTCTCGGTTGCGGATAGCGTTGCCGCTGGATGGGATGGTGAATTCCCGAGAATCTTCGCTGCCGCCTTCTGCCAACTGATAGTAAATCTTACCTGTGATAGGCTTGTTGGTCTCTCGAAGATAGCTCAAGTTATGTCCACCGATATCCTTATTCATGCGGTCCATATAAGCCTGGGCTGTTTCGGTTCCTCGCTTATAAGTAAGCGGATCTGCTACAGCCTTGATGTTCTCTACACCGTCAAGCTTGAGGGGTGAAGGAACATAAGCAGGAGTTCCATACTTATTGCTTGTTGCAGCCTTGTTGGCATTGGCTTTTGCATAATCCTCTTCATCAGGGAAGACATAGCTTTCTGTAGGGAAGGTGTTTCCATCTATCTCAATTCTTGTTACCTTCACATTTTCTGTCAAGGCATCATCTCCAGCCTTGCGGGCGAAATAGAAGTGAAGCTTGGAAACGGCGCGAACCAGAGGAATCGAAATGCCATTTTTCTTTGCCTCAATCTCTGTATCTGCTACGTGCTTGGCTATTTCTATATTGGTAATGGCACGGGAAATAGGGAGACCCTTGCCGCTTGGAACCTCTGTAGTCTGAGCCTTGCCTTCTGCTGTAATGCCGAATGGATCATCGAAGGTTACACCTTGCAGGTCTGCTCGGGTGATGCTACGGAGATCCTTGCTCTTCAGCTTATCAGCCATATTGGTACTCTCTGAGTTTGCCAGAATATAGAGGTCGATGTTTTTGAGTTCTTCACCGTTAATCTTACGCAAAAATCTCAAGTTCAGCGTGTAATTGCTGTTGACGGTTCCGCCGCCAACAGCAGTAGGAGTATCTTCCTTGTAAGCAATCGGATTAGCGCTTGCTCCAGTTCCTGATTTAAACACCCATACCTTGATGCTATGAATGTCGCTCTCAGCGTTAGGATTAGCCTGAGTCTCGTCGTTTCCGATGTTCCCAGCTCTGCTTGCTCTGGAAGTCGTGGTGCTGGCGGTAGAGAAGCTCAGGTTGAGGTAAGCTTCATCGCCAGTTGCAGGTACCTGCGAATCTTGGTCTGAACAAGATGCCATTGTGCTCAACATGAGCAAGGCTGCGATAGCCATGCCTAGCCGGCGTGTCATCTTGGTCAAAGTTGAGTTATAGCGTTTCATCTTTTTAATCTTTTACTTATACTTATACTTTTTTTTCTCTCTATACAGTGTGGGTAGCACTGTTTCCTTATTTGGTTCCGAGGTCTGCATTCTGCAGATTGAGAACCCAGCCGTTTATATTGATTCTAGCATCCATGTGGTAGTCGGAACCTGGACTTGGAACGTAGAATACGAGGGTGTAGTGATCCTGGCGGTCGAGGTATTCCTGATCCTCCCAGCCTTTGTCGGTGCGCTCGCCGCAGAGAGCGAGGAACCATGGCAGTGAGTGGTTGAAGATTACCTTGCCTGTGCGCTTGTCGGTGATTACGATTCGCTTGTCGTCGTACTCCGTGCTTTCGGTGTTGCGGGTGCTTACATCGTTCTTGCGCTCGAACATTCTGGAAGAAGAAAGGTCGTAAACCAGAGCCTTGTCGATTTCTTCACCATCTACCTCAGTATTGCCGTCGGTGTTAACCACCAGTTTCTCGTTGTAAGGCACGTAGGTGATTGGCTTGTTCTGTTCTACTCCGTTGGCATCCTTTACCTTGTCGCCCTTGTAGTCGAGGAGCGCAGCCGAGCCCTTGATTCTTACGTCGAAGTTTTCTGCCTCGAATCCCTGCTGGTTTTTTTCGTAAGGAAGCATCACGATTCTGTAGGTCTTGGTACATTTCATCAGACTCAGTTTGCCGGATGTGTCCTTCTTGCCCTTGAAGTCGAGAGATGTCTGGGCGGTGTAGAGAGCGGTGAACTTCTTGTTGTTGACAGAAGCCTCTCCGTCTTTCTTTCCCATTTCCTCCTGCAGGTCGTTGATGGTAGAAACACCTGGTGTGAGTTGGGTGAAGCTGAACTCCATCTCGTCATCACCGTCGGCTCTGCTACCTGTAGGTTTCTTGTCACGAGCCAGGCAGACGAAGGTATATTTACCTTCCTGTAAGTCTGTGATATCCATGCTGTGACCCGTTTCGAATTTGTCGGCTGACTGCGTATAGGTATCGAAGTATTTACCGTTTTTATCGAAAACATAGACGTTGAGGTTTTTCACTTCCTGGGAGAAGGCATCAGCGTTCTCAACATTATATGTATAATCGAACTTGAGCGACACCTTAGGTGCAGGACAATTCGTCAGATCGTCTTTCATGCATGATGAAAGCGAAGAGAGTGCGATGGCTGAGATACAAACCACTTTGCAACCGTTTTTGATGATGAAATGTTTCATATCGTTTGTATTTTATTAATTCTTTTACTTATACTTATATCTAGTGTGCCGTAGGGCGTAAGAAGTGGGGTAGCCTGCGGCATCCTTTTTTTCTTGTTGAGTGGTGCTGATTCAGCACGATAGGGGTTCCCGCCATCTGTTGGCGGCAAATATCATCTTTTTCTTTTTTAATCTCCCGGAGGCGGGGTAGCCCCCGGGAGATTGAGAGTATTGTTTTGTTTCAAGAATTATCTTGAGAGTGGGGGATGGGGTACATCCCCGGAGCATTCATTTTTTTCTGTTCTTTGGATTGAAGAATGATTTACTGCAAATTTACATCCTGTGAATTGAGAACCCAAGGGTTAACAGAAACCTCAACATCGAGGTAGAACAAAGCGGTCTTGTCAAGCTCACCGTTAGGAACCTGTGCACCAATGTTGAAGATATTGTTTACTGTCAACTGGTAAATGCTGTTACGCTGGATAACGTTAGCAACTCCAAGATACTGGTCCTGAATAACCTGCTTGTAGTATGTCTTACCCTCGTTGAACACCTCGATGCCATACTTTGCGCGGAATTCAGCCAACTTGGTCTCTACATCCTTTGCACCTTCACCTGTTTCAACTGTCTTTGCATTTTTTAATTCTTCTACCAACTTGGCTGCAGTCTTACCCTCGAAGAGACCGGCAACATCCTTGTAAGCTTTGAGAATATCAGCAAAACTCTTATAGATAACGTTGTTGTAACGATAGAATGTGCCATCAGAGAAGTCTGCATCTGTCATATCCTTAAGAGTAACCTTGTACTCGAAGTACATTGTTGAAGGAGATGTTGCAGAATTGTTCTCGAATACATAGTCCTTATTAGCGAATGCTGCGGTTGCTGCTGTGAAACGATCAGCATTCTCGAACTTGGTCTTTGAACCAAATTCTGCTGCAGGATGATAATAAGTTATCTCAGAAGGAATAAGCAGTGTAGTCTTATCTGCTGCCCATTTTTGCATGATGTTGCTCTTGTTTGCTAAGTTAGAAATAGCATAGCTAGTCAGCTGCAACTTATCTACTTTGGCGAGAGCATCAGCCATTGCTCTTTTCTCAGCATCTGTTGCGTTTGTTCCTACATAGCCCACAATTTTGTTTCCTACAGAATTTGGCTCATCGATACGAGCAGCAATACGCTCAATCTTGATAGGGCTTACTGCATTCTTGTAGATAACCTTAGCTGGGGATGTTTGCTCCTTGTTCTCATCTTTGAATACAACTGTATATCCATTTCCGTCAATCTCTTTGTCGTTCTGGTTGAACATAGCGAACTTCTTGTTTGTTACGAATGGTTTTGCAAACTTATCGGTTGCTATGATTGTGTTCGCCCATGGCTTTGCATCTTCTGTGTTAGCCAAGAAATATACCTTGTATGTTGCACCTGCAGCTACATTCTCTACTTGAATTTGCAACTGGGTCTTACCTGTCTGTCCCTGTGTAGGAATCTTGCTAGCTTCCCACTCTGCTGCTGTGATCTTCTTTGAGAATGTTACATTACCACTAGCATCTACAAGATAAATAGTACCACTAGTTACATCTGACTCTTCTGGAGTTGCTGCGGTCTCGTTATTCAGTACAGTTCTTGTACCACTGTTAGTAGGAGTCTGGACTGCCAAAGTCATATAGAAACCTTTCACCTGTGACTGGTTGCCTGCGCCACCTGCCAAATCATCATTGTTACTGCAGCTTGAGAAAGATAACGCTGCTGCTGATACCAAGCTCATAACGAGCAAATTCATTTTCTTCATAATCTTTTACTTATTAAGTGTTATACAAATTTTTTAGTTTGAGTTGCGAAATGGACGGGTCTCTCAGACCTCATCACTCTCTTCGCCCGGGGGTAATCAAATACTATTCTTTCTTTTCTTGTTCTTAAATTAAATTTTTTAGTTTATATTAATATTATTGTTTATTCTTTTACTTATACTTAAAAATCAAACTCTTACTCCACAATCTTGTTCAGCTTGTTGAGATTCTCCTGAGCACCCTTCAATCCTCCGGCTACTGCCTTCTGGAAGTACTGCTTGGCAGCTTCGTAATCCTCATTGAGAACAGCGAGGCAACCTCGGGCATTATCTACTTCGGCACCGGTGCCAGCCTTCTTCAGGTACTTCTCTGCGCTTACCTTGTCACCTCTATCGATGGCAGCAAGGGTAGCATTCAGATTGGCGAGCTTATCTTCTGGGAACATCTTCACTGCCGTGTCGAATACATTGTTGTACTCTTCGCTTCCCTTCGGATAACTGTTTGCCACCATGTACATCTCCTGGAGAGAGAGCTTCTGCGGACGGGTATTGATCACTCTGCGAGCCTCTTCGAGGTTGAATGCCTTCACGTCGTACTCGATGGTGTAATCTGTGCGGCGCAAGCCTGGCCAAACCTTGTCAACGAGGAATCGGAATGCCTCACCAGCCTTGGCTGCGAGCGTCTGTTCCTTCTGGTCAGGAGTCATATCGCTGTTGATGATCTTGAGAGCAGCTTCCTTCTGAGGGATGTTGTGACTCTTGATGTACTCCAGTGTTCCTTCCCAATCCTCAGCTGTAGATTCTACCTTGAAGAGCTTCTTGTCGATAGGGTAGGTCTTCAACAGATAGTTGTAGAGAGCCTGGGTGCGGTTGCGGGAAAGCTTGTTGTTGTTGGCATAACTGCCGTCAGGAGAAGCATATCCGTGGAGGGTAATGGAAGTGATGGTTACATCCGGATCGTTCTTCACGAGGTCGAGCGTCTGCTTGATGGTAGCCAACTCATTGGTATTGTTACCGAGATCCTTCACGATATCCCACTTGTTGATGCGGAAGTTGAGTCTAGCCGAACCGTTTTCCTGTCTGATCTTCACTGCCTCCGCCTTTGGCTGCTGATAAGCCTGATAGAGCTGCTGAGGAGTAACGAGCGCCTCGCCATTGTTGGTGAGCAGGTTTTCTGCCAGCAGTTTCTGGTTACATCCACATGCATCATTGCTGATGGCGAAGTTGGAGTTCTTCATCCAGTCCTGATAAGGAGTGGAGTAAGCGTATCGGAGCGTCTGTGGCTCCTTGATTTCACGCTTGGCAACGATGAGCGGGTTCTGGGTAGCGGTCTTCTTGGTACGCTGGTAGTAGATGTATCTCTTGTTACCCATCACCTCCACAGCCGGGAGTTTGAGCGTATCCTCACCCTTATATAAAATAGGTGTAAAGATGAGACCCTTGTTGCTTGCCAGTTTCACGTCATCGAGATTAAGGTCCATATAGACGTTCACCTTATTGCCTTTCTTCTTGATTTCCTTGTTGAGGACTTTCATATCCTTGGCAGCCTGTTCCTGAGCGATAGCGTTAGTGCTAAACAGAATGCTGAGGGCGACGGCTCCAAGTGTCTTGTTTAAAATCTTATATGTATTCATAATCTTCAGTTTTTACTTATTAATGTAATAATGTATCATGAATTAGAAGACATACACCAGATTGAGTGCCGCCTTGGTAGGTCCTACGTAGTGATGCGCCTTGTCTTTCTCGAGTTTCTCACCACATTGCGGGCATTCGTATTTATCCGATTTCGAATAAACGTATCCCACTCCGAGTTCTGCCTCGAAGTTCCAATGCTTGGAGAGAGCCCAGGTATAACCGTATGCAACACCTGCACCTACGAACCAACCTTCGTATCTGTAATCTTTCAATTTGGAGAAGTCGGTACCGAGGAACTTGAAGTCAAGATCTACGTTACCTATGTTATGAGAACCTCCGAGGGCGTGGAAGCCGATGAAGGAGCCCATCATCTTATTGCAGAACCAGTATCTAGCTTCTGGTTGAACAAGCCAGTGCTGCCACTTCTTGTTCTTGGAAAATGTCCACGGGTTGTAGTTGCCGGATACATCCAAGGTCCATTTTGGGGAAAGGCCAAATTCGAAGCCGAGGTTCATGGTGCTTGTTGCATCATAAAGGAGGTTCGTCTTCAAGGCCACCTTCTGAGCGACGGCTGGGCAGATGAAGCTACCAACAGCCAGTAGCGCAATTAAAATCCTTCTGTTCATACTTAAAATCTTTTAATGATTTAAGAATGACAAATGGTCTCTCTAGAGAAACGCATCATCATCTTTTACTTATACTTATACTTATACTTTTTTCTTTTTCTTAATTTCCTTTTCCTTCCATTCAATAGGCTTGAAACTAGACTTTATTTATTAAAGAATAGTTAGTCTATCATTTACTCTTCTTCTACTCATCATCATCTTTATCATCTACTCCATTGTTCTTAGATGCCTGTTGGCAACTTTGGGGTTTGATTGGAAGCTCGGGCTTGAAACCGCGAACTTTGTTTTTACGATTGCAAAGATAGCGTCTTTTTCGATTGCCGCCAAGAAAAATGTGCCTAAAAATGCTGATACCGAATAAAAACCGCATAAATGAAACACTGAAAAACCCTGAAAAATGCTTTTTCTCATCTGTTTTTTGCTTTTTTCACCTCTTTTTCACCTACTTTCTTAGTGTTTTCCGATTTTTCGTTGTAATTTTGCAGCGGATAAGAATAAGTTAGTAAATCAACAATGAATTCAGGACTCTGAGGTCCTGAAAGGTATGCAAAGAGCCCCAAGCGGGCAAGACTTTGATGATATATAAGTATCAACGATTGTTTAAACTATAAGTAAATTGAAAGCAAGAAATGAAAGCTAAGAACAAACTTTGGGATTGGTGTTTGCGCTTGGAACATCATTTATGTCCTGACTATTGTGGAGTGGTGGACCGCCGAAGGGTAATCGCCTTCGTCCTTTTGAGTTTTGTAGAGATACTTATTGTTCCCTACCACTTCCTTTTGTTTTACATGATGGATGCCTGGGTGGGCATGTTCTATAATATAGTCCATACTCTCGCACTGGCGCTGCTGATGTATGTAGTGCTGAAGCGCAAGGTGGTATTCAAGACCGGCATCTCCCTGCTCTATATCCTCGTATTCGTCAAACTGGCGATAGACAGTATGCTTTGTCTTCACTATCAGGGCGATCGGGATAACCTGAGCGTGATGAGCAATATCTTTATCATGTTTATACTCGCCATTACCGCCCAGAGCCAGCAGCTCAACCGAACTTCTTTCGGCTTTGCCATTGCTCTGCTGCCAGTGGTAGCGGTAGCTCTCTCGCATACGCAGATCTCCGTGCTGCTCTTCAGCATCAAGGCTGTTCTGGTAGGTTTCCTGATGATTCTGTATGTATGGCTCTATAACTGGGAACCTCTCATCATCAAGGAACTCAGACAACCCAAGCAGATGAGGGAAGAGGAGAGGAAGGCTCTGCACATGCTTGCCGACCTGAAGGATGAAGAGAAGGATATGGCGGTAAACCTGCTGAGCCGACTGAGCCCGGAGCAGCAGAATATCCTGGACCGCGCCGCAGAACAGTTGAAAACCAGCGAACTGAGCAAGAAGGCTTGGGATCTGGTATGTGCCGACCTCACCAACAGTGAGCGAGTGATCTGCCAGATGGTGCTGGAAGGTAAGATGCTGAAGGAAATCTGCATCGAACTGAACAAGAGCGAGTCGAACATCACCAGCCAGCGCAGCCATATCCGCAAGAAACTGAATATGGACCGCAAGGACGATCTGCGACGCGAGCTGGAAAAGCGCTTCTATGAAGCCAGAAATTCATTGGAAGCCTAGTATAAACAATAGCATATAAGAATGCAGAAAGGGTGTGCTCACACGAGCACACCCTTTCTGCATTCTTATACTTTTCCAATCTTACTCTTCCAATCTGAGGAATGCCTTCGGCAGGTAATCGATGAGATCGCTGGCGATGAGGCTTTCCTTGCCCAGGTCCTTGATGGCGAGGTCGCCGGCAAGACCATGAAGATACATACCGATGCGGGCGGCATCTACCTGCTTGTAGCCGCGAGCCAGAAGAGCGGTGATGATGCCTGTAAGCACATCGCCACTGCCCGCCGTAGCCATGCCGCTGTTGCCCGTAGAGCAGAACTCCACCTTACCATCCGGATGACAGAGGGCAGAGAAATGTCCCTTCAGCAGGATGTAGCCGTGCAGACGGTCGGCAAGCTCGCATGCCTTGAAGAGGCGCTCGGTGCAGTTGCTGCTGGTGATGCCAGCCAGACGGTCAAGCTCCCTGGGATGTGGAGTGAAGATGAGGTTCTTAGGCAACTGCTGCATCCAGGCACGGTGACTGGCAAGGATGTTGAGTGCATCGGCATCCACCACTACCGGACAGGTGCATCTTCTGAGCTGGGCAATCAGGGCGATGGCTGTCGCCTCGCTGGTTCCCAGTCCCGGACCGATGCCCATAGCGTGGTAATCTTCCGTATCTACCGGTTCGCTGAAGATGGTTTCCTCTGTATCCATCTGCAGTACCGCCTCGGGCACGGAAATCTGCATGATTTCGTAGTTTCTCTTAGGCGTATGGGTAATCACCTTTCCCACACCCGTTCTGAGGCAGGCTCTGGTGGCAAGGACCGAAGCGCCCGACATGCCGTAGCTGCCTGCGATGAGGAGCGCCGTGCCCATGCTGCCCTTGTGGGCGAAGTCGCCGCGAGGCTTCAGGAGCTGGCGGATGTCCTTCTCCTCAAGGATGCTGCAACGGCTCTCGGTGCGCTGGATGAACTCTGGGGAGAGTCGGATATCAAGCACCTTGATTCTGCCCAGGTACTGCTGGTTGTCTGCCATCATCATCGACAGCTTCTTCTGCTGCAGGGTGAGGGTGAGGTCGGCACGGATGATGTTGGCGCTGATGTTGTAGGAATTGTCCTCGCTCATCAGACCGGAAGGCAGGTCGATGCTCACGATCTGTGCCGCACTCTGGTTGATGTATTTCACCATGGCAGCGAATCCGCCCGCCAGCGGCTTGTTGAGTCCGCTGCCGAAGAGGCCATCCACCACGAGCATTCCCGCCTCGAGCTGAGGAGGGTCGAAGTTGACGGTGACCTCGGTAAACTGCTTGACGCGCTTACCCTCGATGAGTCGTTTCTTGTTGGTGGCACAGTCGGCAGAAAGCTTGTTGTGCACATTGAACAGGAATACACTCACCCCATAGCCGTCTTCGCTGAGGAGGCGTGCCACGGCAAGTGCATCACCACCATTGTTTCCCGGACCGGCGAAGACCACGACCGGCGTTCTATTAGACCATTCCTGCTCGATGGCACGGGTGAGCGCCTTTGCCGCCCTTTCCATCAGGTTGAGCGATGTGATCGGCTCATGCTCAATGGTGTATTTATCCAGCTCATGTATCTGAGCACTAGTGAATATTTTCATATATTAATGTATGTTATGTCCGATTATCTGATTATTTTAATGCAAAAGTACTAAAAAAAGTCGATGAATGGATGAAGTTTCACGATTTTTTCGTAATTTTGCAGAAAATATTATATCATCAAGACTATGGGCATAGTAAAAATCAAGGATAAGACCTTCAAGACCTCCATTCCAGAGGCAGATATTCTGAAGAAGGTACAGGTCGTTGCCGACCGATTGAACCAGGATTATGCGGACAAGACTCCGGTGTTCCTGGCTGTGTTGAATGGTTCGTTTATCTTCGCTGCCGATCTGATGCGAATGATTACGGTACCAAGCGAGATTTCTTTTGTGAAGTATGCTTCCTACGAGGGCACCAGTTCTTCCGGCAGCATGAAGACCCTGATGGGTCTGAACCAGGAACTTACCGGTCGCCACGTGGTAATCGTGGAGGACATCGTGGATTCCGGCTTTACCATGGCTCACATGATCGAGGATCTGAAGAAGAAGAATCCTGCCAGCATCGAGATCTGCTCACTCCTCGTGAAGCCGGGCAATCTGAAGGTGGATCTGGATATCAACTATGCCGTAATGGAAATCCCTAACGATTTCATCGTAGGATATGGATTAGATTATGACCAAGAAGGCAGAAACCTCCGCGACATCTACACGATTGTAGAAGAATAGGGGGTGAAGCATGTGGGAGACACAACATAAAACAATTTATATATATTAAGGTAAAAATGAAAAATATCGTAATTTTCGGTGCTCCAGGTGCTGGTAAGGGTACACAGAGCGACAAGATGATCGAGAAGTATGGTCTCGGTCACATTTCAACAGGTGACGTTCTTCGTAACGAAATCAAGAATGGTACAGAGCTCGGCAAGACTGCCAAGGGCTATATCGACAATGGTCAGTTGATTCCAGACGAGTTGATGATCGACATCCTCGCAAGCGTATATGACAGTTTCGGCAAGGATCACGCAGGTGTGATCTTCGACGGTTTCCCACGTACCACTCCACAGGCTGAGGCTTTGAAGAAGATGCTCTCTGAGCGTGGTCACAAGATCGCTGCCATGATCGAGCTTGCCGTTCCAGAGGATGAGCTGATGGCTCGTTTGCTCAACCGCGGTAAGTTGAGTGGCCGTTCTGATGACAACGAGGAGACTATCAAGAAGCGTCTCAACGTATATCATACACAGACTGCTCCTCTCATCGACTGGTATGAGAAGGAAGGTATCCACCACCACATCGAGGGTCTCGGAACAGTAGATGAGATCTTTGCTCGTGTTTGCAATGTGATCGACAACTTGTAATCAAGATATAATAATCTTCCCCGCAAGGCTGCGGGGAAGATTTATTCGTTAAATAATAAAAGAAAAATCAATGGCTGAATCCAATTTCGTAGATTATGTAAAGATCAACTGCCGCTCTGGTAAGGGTGGTAAAGGCTCCATGCACCTGCGCCACGTGAAGTACCAACCGAATGGTGGACCTGACGGTGGCGATGGCGGACGTGGAGGAAGCATCTATCTTCGCGGCAACCACAACTACTGGACCTTGCTGCATTTGAAGTATCAGCGCCACTTCTTCGCCGAGCATGGTGGCAATGGAGGACGTGACAAGTGCCACGGCACTGATGGTAAGGACATCTATATCGATGTGCCTTGCGGTACCGTGGTGTATAATGCCGAAACCGGTAAGTTCGTCTGCGACGTGGCTTACGACGGTCAGGAAGTACTGCTCCTGAAGGGCGGACGCGGCGGACTGGGCAACTTCCAGTTCCGTACCTCTACCAACCAGGCTCCACGCTATGCGCAGCCAGGTGAGCCGATGCAGGAGATGACCATCATCATGGAGCTGAAGCTCCTTGCCGATGTGGGTCTTGTGGGTTTCCCTAATGCCGGAAAGTCAACCCTGCTCTCTGCCGTATCCAGTGCCCGTCCAAAGATAGCCAACTATCCGTTTACCACCCTTGAGCCATCGCTGGGTATCGTGGATTACCGCGACCATCAGAGTTTCGTGATGGCAGATATCCCGGGTATCATCGAGGGAGCGAGCGAAGGAAAGGGCTTGGGACTGCGATTCCTGCGACACATCGAGCGTAACTCGCTGCTCCTCTTCATGGTTCCAGGCGATACCGACGACATCAAGAAGGAATACGAGGTGCTGCTGGGCGAGTTGAAGAACTTCAACCCAGAGATGCTCGATAAGCATCGCGTGCTCGCCATCACCAAGTGTGACCTGCTGGACGAGGAGCTCATCGAGATGCTGAAGGAGACCCTGCCAACCGATCTTCCGGTGGTATTCATCTCATCAGTTACCGGACAGGGCATCCAGGAACTCAAGGATGTGCTCTGGAAGGAGTTGAATTCAGAGAGCAACAAGCTGCAGGAGATTACTTCAGAAGATACCCTCGTTCACCGTGACAAGGATATGAGCCGCTTCCAGCAGGAACTCGAGGCTGAGGGCGAGGACATCGTGGAGTATATCGACGAGGATGAAATCGAGGATGTAGATGACTTAGATGATTTCGAATATGAATAAGGAATATCATATCGCTGAGGGCGTCACTGCTTTCTCTACCACCCGAAAGGGAGGAGTGAGCCAGGGTAACTACAGCGAATTCAATATCAATGACTTTTGCGGCGACTGCGCCGAACACGTGGCAGAGAACCGCAGGAAGCTGGCGGATGAGCTGGGCATAAGCACCGACCATATCATCCTGCCGCATCAGGTGCATGGAGTAGAGGTCCGTCAGGTGGCAGGAGATTATTTCTCAATGCCTGAGAACATCCGCAAGATGATTCTCGAGGGCGTAGATGCCGTGATGACCAATGAGAAGGGCGTATGCATAGGCGTTTCCACCGCCGACTGCATCCCAATCCTGCTCTATGACGAGGAGCACCATGCTGTGGCTGCCATCCATGCCGGATGGCGAGGCACGCTGGCACGCATCGTCCACAAGACCATCCAGGAAATGGCTTTCGCCTATCATACGGAGCCAAAGAAGCTGAAGGCAGTGATTGGTCCGGGTATCTCGCTGGAGCATTTCGAGGTAGGCGATGAGGTGTATGAGGCTTTCGAGCAGGCAGCCTTCCCGATGGAAGAGATTGCCGAGCAGCGCCCCAATGCCGCCTTCTCGGTAGATATTGCCGAGCGTGAGCGCCTGGCTGCAGAAGGAAACATCGTGCAGCCGCTGAAGTGGCACATCAACCTGCCGCTCTGCAACAAGCAGATCCTGCAGCATTGCGGTGTGGCTGAGGAGAATATCCAGGATTGCGGCATCTGTACCTTTGTCCATAGCGACGAGTTCTTCTCGGCAAGAAAGCTGGGCATAGAGAGTGGCAGAATCTATACCGGCATTCTGATGAAGTAAGTTTTCAAGATAACATCCATTTTTCTCTTTTCTATGAACGAAGAGGGAAAAATGGATGTTTTTATGTTTTAAGATTTAATGGTTAAATTTAAAAAATGAATCTAAAAGAATAGAGAATGATTGTAAACAGAAGATTAAGAAGAAGAATCGGGCTGGCTGCCGTCTCGGGAATGCTGATGCTTTCGCTGAGCAGTTTCATGCCCGCCAAGAATGAGTTTACTGCCGCCGAGCAACAGCAGGTGAGCATCGCAACGCCAGGTCTCTTTGCCCAGAGTCAAGCCTTCAATGTTGACTTTGAGATATTCCGTGCCAAGGAATATTCATTCCCGCTTCCTGTGGGCAAGGCTAGCCTTATCAATGGCAACAGCGTGATGCGCATCTCTACTGCCAAGGGCGATGCAGTGAAGGCGATGTTTGATGGTTATGTGCGTCTCTCGCGCAAGACCGAATCGATGGGCAACGTGATCGTGATCCGCCATGACAACGGTCTGGAAACCGTGTATGCCAACAATGCCGAGAACCTGGTGAAGGTGGGACAGTCGATAGAGGCCGGACAGACCATCGCCATCGTGGGCTCCCGAGACGGAGAGACCTATTGCGATTTCTCCATCATGGTGAACGGTGCACGCATCAACCCGGAGACCATCATCGAACTGAAGAGCCATAAGCTCCGCCGACAGACCGTGCAGTTCCGCAAGGAGGGCAACCGCATCGGCATCAAGGTGATTGGTGGCAAGGACTCCTCCGTTTCCAAGAACGATAAGAATGATAGAAACAATAAGGAAACAAATAAGAAATCGGGAAGCAGCCGTGGCGATCATGCCATGACCCTCGACCCCGACGAGGTGTACGACCCGTTTACCATCACCAACACCTTCCGTCTCGATTTGGAGAAGATAGAGGAGAAGGCATGGGCATATCCATTGCCTGATGCCCGTGTCATCAGTCCATACGGAGGTGCCCGCCGTCACTCGGGTGTGGATTTGAAGACCAAGCCTAACGACGAGATTTATGCCGCCTTCGATGGCGAGGTGGTTGCCTCGGGACCTTACTACGGTTATGGCAACTGCATCCGCATCAAGCATGCCTACGGCTTGGAAACGCTCTATAGCCATCAGAGTAAGAACATGGTGAAGAAGGGTGATAAGGTGAAGGCAGGACAGGTAATCGGTCTTACGGGCCGCACTGGCAGGGCCACCACAGAGCATCTCCATTTCGAGGTGTCTTTCGACGGCAAGCGCCTGGATCCAGCCATCATCTTCGACCACAGCAATCACAAGCTCAAGGCAGCCACCCTGCATCTTACCAAGGGCAAGGGCGTAAAGAGCGTGAAGAACTAGAAATAGCGAAAATTACTCCTGTTAATCGAAAAATTCCACCCGTTTGGATGATCAAAAGCCGGTAACTGCAAGTTTTTACGAATTGCACCATGGGTTTTTATCATCTGAACGGGTTTGTATTTTAAAAAATGCTATCTTTGCAGCATCACTTAAAATATAAATGATAATATGAAGAAATATCTTATAGCACTCGTTCTCTGCGTGCTTGCTCTTAAGGCAAGTGCACAGGTCTTTACAGCCGAACAGATCGAGAGATACGCCAAGGACAAGTATGGCGATAACTGGACAGAGGCTGCAGGAAACCTGAGCAAGGAAGTAGCCCTGGACAACAAGAACCGCCTGAACTACCAGGAGGTCATCGCCTGCGCTGGTCAGTCGAAGGCAGAAATCTTCAAGAAAGCCATCGAATGGTTCAACCGCGCATTCAAAAGTAAAGATACCCACGGCGTGATACGAGAGCAGAATGCTGAACAGGGACTGATCATTACCCAGGCTTATATCGAGAACATCGCCCGACAGAATGCCGGAGTCAACCATTATCAGGTGGATATGATGCCGTATATCCGTGTGGATGTGAAGGAGGAGAAGGCAAGGGTGAGCGTCTATATGGACAGCTACGAAGTGACCGTAAAATCGGGCGGCGGATGGACAAGTGCCATCGCCAGTGTGCTCGCCGCGGCTGCTACCGGTGAGGCGGATGATGACGAGGTGGTGAGCAAGGATGAGGTGTGGAACATCAGTTCCTGCTATCCTTATGTAGAAAAGGACAAACACAAGCTGGCATCGAGCAAGGCTTTCGTGATGGCTTCGGCTTTCCAGAACTCCATTATCGACATTCTGAAAGAGGCGCTTCTTGCTGATTCTTCCGACGGATTCTCGGACGACTGGTAAATGGGGAGTTAGAGGGAAGTTAAGGAAAGTTAGAGGGAAGTTAAAGGAAATCTATCAAACTCTATATATATAATAAGGTGTAAACATCAAAACCGCTAGTGTATGAAATGGAAAAATATCATGATGATGGTGATGATGGCAGCAGGATGTTGGTTCTCGCTACCTGTCCACTCTCAGAGAATCTCTGTGGGCAAGAAAGGACTGGTGAAGGTAATGAGAACCGACTCCACCTGTGCCCAGGAATTTGTAAGGGATGAACATCAGTCTGTTGCTACCCGGAAGACGGCGAAGGCAGCGGGAGCCGCTGAAGGCGTGAACACGCTGGCAAGCTATCTGAAATCGGACGTGGATCTGAACATTCCCGTTTCGAAGGTGAAGCAGGAGAAGACCTTTGCCGTAATCATCGCTAACGAGAATTACCAGGAGGAAGTGAACGTGGAGTTTGCCCTCAACGACGGTATGGCTTTCAGGGAATACTGCATCAAGCTGCTCGGCATTCCGGAAAGCAACCTGCATATCCGCAAGGATGCCACCCTCAACAATATGCTGGCGGAAATCAACTGGATGCAGAACATCGCCAAGGCTTATGGAGCTGAGACTAGATTCATCTTCTATTATGCCGGACATGGAATGCCCGATGAGAGTAACGGCACCTCCTATCTCCTGCCCGTAGATGGCAAGAGCAATATTCTGGCAACGGGTTACAGTATGAGCAGGCTGTATGCTGAACTCAACGGTCTGAACGCAGCTTGCGTAACGGTGCTGATGGATGCCTGCTTCAGTGGCAGCAAACGAGGCGAGGGTATGCTGGCTTCTGCCAGAGGCGTGGCACTCAAGGCGAAGGCTGAGGCTCCGAAGGGCAACATGCTCGTGATGACGGCTGCCCAGGGTAGCGAGACGGCTTATCCCTACAAGGAGAAGAAGCACGGACTCTTTACCTATTTTCTCCTGAAGAAACTGCAGGAGAGTAAGGGCAAGGTTACCTATGGCGATCTCTTCGACTATGTGAAGACGAATGTGGCGCAGAAGTCGGTAGTGGTGAATGAGAAGAGTCAGACGCCAACCATAGCCGTATCGGGCGACCTGGTTTCCACCTGGCAGGGCATCAGGCTCAATGAAGACTGATGTCTGAAATACGAAAAAATCCCCATCGACTGGACTGCTCCTGTCGATGGGGATTTATTTTTTATTCTCTGGAGAAAAGAATTACTTCTTCTTCTGCGATTTACGGTTGGCTCTCTGTTGGCGATACTTTGCCTTCTGACGGGCAGAGCCGCTTCCGTGAGCACCCGTAATGTACTTCTTCTTCTTGGCCTTGGTCTTCACCTTGTCGTCGTCGTCCTTCTTCGGACCGCCGCCGCCGCCCTTGAAAACCATGCCACCCATGATAATATCGTCAATATCGCTCATATACCTTTTATATTATATAAATTAATGATGGAAGAGGCGAACGTGAGTAAACGCCATGGCGATGCCGTACTTATCGCATGTATCGATAACATTATCGTCACGGATGCTACCGCCTGCTTCTGCAATGTATTCTACACCACTCTTGTGAGCACGCTCGATGTTGTCGCCGAATGGGAAGAAAGCGTCGCTACCTACAGATACACCCTTGTTCTGGGCAATCCAAGCCTTCTTCTCCTCGCAGGTCAATGGCTCAGGTTTCTCTGTGAAGAACTGCTCCCATACGCCATCCTGCAATACATCCTCCCACTCGTCAGAGATATAGACGTTGATGGTATTGTCGCGGTCGGCACGGCGAATCTTCTCCTTGAAAGGCAGGTTCATCACCTTAGGACACTGGCGCAACCACCACTCATCAGCCTTGGAACCAGCCAGACGGGTACAGTGGATACGGCTCTGCTGACCGGCACCGATACCGATAGCCTGACCATCCTTCACGTAGCATACAGAGTTACTCTGAGTATATTTCAGGGTGATGAGCGAGATAATCAGGTCGCGCTTAGCCTCTGCAGTGAAGTTCTTGTTCTTGGTAGGGATATCCTCGAAGAGAGCTGGATCATCGAGCTTCACCTCGTTGCGTCCCTGCTCGAAGGTAACACCGAATACCTGCTTGTGCTCGATAGGAGCTGGCACGTAGTCAGGATCAATCTGGATGACGCAGTAGGTACCCTTGCGCTTCTCTTTCAACACCTTGATAGCCTCAGGGGTAAAGCCTGGAGCAATCACGCCATCGCTTACCTCACGCTTGATGAGGAGGGCAGTAGCCTCATCGCATACATCGCTCAGGGCAACAAAGTCACCGTAAGAGCACATGCGGTCTGCACCACGAGCACGAACATAAGCGCAAGCCAAAGGAGAAAGTTCAAAATCTACGTCATCGCAGAAGTAAATCTTCTTCAATGTGTCGCTCAGTGGCAAGCCGATGGCAGCACCAGCAGGAGAAACATGTTTGAAACTAGCGGCAGCAGGCATTCCTGTAGCTGCCTTCAGTTCCTTGACCAATTGCCAAGAGTTGAAAGCATCCAGGAAGTTGATGTAGCCAGGACGGCCGTTGATAACTTCGATAGGCAGTTCCCTTCCGTCATCCATATAGATGCGAGAAGGCTTCTGATTCGGATTGCATCCGTACTTAAGTGCTAATTCTTTCATCTTAATTAAGAAATGTATTTAGAATTTGGTTGCAAAATTACAAAAAAAATATGAGAAAACCATTTTTTTCGTGCGAAATTCAAAAATAATCTCCCAAACATGACTCCGTTTCAAAAATATTGTGTACTTTTGCCCGCAGTTAGGAATGAAAAATGAAAATTTGAGAAATTCAAGGAATTGAGAATTTGAGGAAGGATAATCACAATGAAAAATGATTTGAAAATCCTCGCTGTAGCTTTGGAGAAGAAGCTAGGCAGGGAACACCTGCAGCACGAAGAGAAGCATAGAAACAACAAGTTGCTGCACAAGGTGTGGGAGATAATGAAAGGAAAGGAGAAACCTTCACAGCAGACACTCAACCGTCTGGCATTGCTTGCCGGATTCCAGAGCTGGGCTGATCTGCAGGGCGCATTGCACGGCACCGATGACGGGCTGACCAACTACAGCGCCGGAGAATAAGGAAATGCAGAAAGGGCATCCAATCGTGAGATCGGATGCCCTTTTTCTGATTCTAATTTTTAATAGGTAACTAAGAAAATTACTCAGCGCTCTTAGCGATGGTCTTCTTCTCAGCGATACGAGCCTTCTTACCTGTGAGCTTACGCAAGTAGTACAACTTAGCGCGACGTACCTTACCGTGCTTGTTCACCTCGATAGAATCGATAGCTGGTGACTCGATAGGGAAGATACGCTCTACACCTACAGTACCTGACATCTTACGAACAGTGAAACGCTTCTTGTCACCATGACCAGAGATCTTGATAACTACACCACGATAGAGCTGGATACGCTCCTTAGTACCCTCGACGATTTTGTAAGCGACTGTGATAGTGTCACCTGCCTTGAACTCAGGGAACTTCTTGCCGGTTGCAAATGCTTCTTCAGCAACTTTAATCAAATCCATTTTTTGTATAAAATTAAAAATTGTTTGTCGTTCCAACGCAACATGGACGGGCAACACTTCTGCCCAGACAACAGCGGTTACGCCGAAAAGCGGGTGCAAAGTTACTACTTTTTCTCGTATCTCGCAAATTTTCAGTGGGTTTCTTCTCTTTTTCCCCTTCTTTTTTTGTTTTCTTTACTAATGAAACGTTTTTTTCTCGCCTTTTTCGTCTTTTTCGCCGATTTATTTTGTATCTTTGCATCCCGAAATTAGAATATTGTAAAAGGTATGAAGAAAAAGAATAGTATGCAGATGATGCTTGCCTCCATGGCTCTGATGCTGATGGCAAGTCCAGCCTTTGCCCAGAAATTCAAGGTGGCAAAGGTGGAGAGAACCCGTATTTTGATAGACCGGAAATGGGATGCCCAGCCGGATGCTGAGGCTGCGAAGTTCATCGCCCCTTATCAGCACAAGGTGGATAGCATTATGGGACCTGTAGTGGGATCCGTGGCTCATGATATGACCCGCCATCGCCCTGAGAGCGAGTTGAGTAACCTGCTTTCTGACATCCTGGTATGGGGTGGCAGAAAGTTTAATGAGCAGCCTGTCTTCTCGGTGTATAACATGGGTGGCATCCGTGCTGACTTTGCCAAGGGTGATATCAACGTAGGCGATGTGAGCGAGGTGGCTCCTTTCGAGAACAAAATCTGTTTCCTCACGCTTACCGGCGAGAAGGTGCTTGAACTCTTCCAGCAGATAGCCCACCGTGGCGGTGAGGGTGTGAGCCATGCCGTAAGAATGGTTATCACCCGCGACGGAAAGCTGAAGGGCGTAACCCTGAACGGAGAACCTGTTGACCCTGCCAAGAGCTATCGCATAGCCACCCTCGATTATCTTGCCGAGGGCAACGACCAGCTTGTTGCCTTCAAGAGCGGTACCGATGTGGTGGCTCCTAAGTCGAAGGAGAACAATGTGCGCTACATCATCATGGACTATTTCCGTGAGATGAAGGCTCAGGGCAAGGTAGTGGAGTCAAGAATAGAAGGCCGCTGCGTAGTAGAATAGGGGAACGAAGCTTTCCGTGGATTTGCAATCCCCGGCAAGCAGATAGACTAACTAAATAAGTACAGAAATGAAACATACATTATTATATATAGCGCTGGCGCTGGCATCATTTACGCTGCAGCCGGCAACAGTACAGGCTAAAGTCCTGAAGGATTCAAAGGGCAAGAAGGAGGCAAAGGTGCAGAAGACTCCAAAGGTAGTGAAGCAGCTCGTGGTGCTCCATACCAACGATACCCACTCCTGCGTGATGCCTTATAATCCGAATCTCGCAGATACAGCCATAGCAAACCGTGGAGGCTACCTCCGCCGTGTGGCAATGATCAAGCAGGAACGCAGTCTGAATCCTGATCTTCTGCTCTTCGACAGTGGCGACTTCTCTCAGGGATCTCCTTACTATTCGCTCTTCAAGGGGGATGTAGAAGTGGGATTGATGAACGAGATGAAGTATGATGCTGCCACCATCGGCAACCATGAGTTCGATTACGGCATGGACAATATGGTGCGTCTCTTCAAGATGGCAAAGTTCCCGATCGTTTGTGCCAACTACGATTTCACCGGCACTGAGCTGGCGGATATTGTGAAGCCGTACGTGATATTGCATCGCAAGGGACTCAAAATTGGCGTCTTCGGACTGGCTCCGCAGCTTGCCGGCTTGGTGATTGAGAAGAACTACGGTTGCATCCAGTACCTGGATCCTATCCAGAAGGCGAACGAGATGACAGAGATCCTGAAGAAGAAGGAGAAGTGTGATGTCATCATCTGCATCTCTCATCTGGGCTGGAATATAGACGGCACGGATGATACCGAGGTGATTGCTGCATCCCGTCATATCGACTTGGTATTGGGAGGTCACAGCCACAGCCTCTTCCAGAAGTTGAAGTACAGGACTGATCTAGATGGCAAGCAGGTGCCTGTAGATCAGAATGGCAAGGGCGCCATCTGGGTTGGCAAAATGACATTGGATATTGTGAAGAATAAATAAAACTTATACAAAGACAAAATACAAAAAGACTCCCCGAAAAGATCGGGGAGTCTTTTTGTATTTTTTATATCATATCATGATATCTGTTATTCCTTGTTGGAAGAAGCATAGAGTCCGATGCAGGCACCGATGAAACCACCGCTCTTCTGGGTGCTCAGGTTGCTGGCATCAACACCTTTGGCGAGCAGCTGCCAGCTGCCGCCTTCCTCGGCATAATAGAAATCATAATATCTGTCGTGACCTTCTACCTTCAGCTTCAGCTTGCCTGCCTTGATAGGGGCTGAGGCGATGGTGACGTTGTTCTTCTCGGCACGGGTCAGGGTAATCATCAGCTTGCCATTCTTCATGGTCTTACCCAACACGAAGTTGTGGTCTTCCTTCTGGAGAAGTGCCAAACCTGCTATCTCCTTGTCGTTGCGAGGAGTGAAGTTAATCTCTGTCTCGGCAGTGAAGGTTCCGTGCTGCTGACGAGCCCAGATGGCAGACATCGGTTCACGCTTGTAGATATTGCCTGGCAGCAGATTCAGGTTCAGCTTGCCGTTTTCTACCTTATAGCAATCTGTAAAGTCGCGGAGGAACATCCACCGAGGATTCAGATCCTTCAAGCCTGCTCTATTGTCTGCTGCATCAAAATTATCCACGTAAGAGAAGTTTCCTGAGAACTCATTCTTTTCAGCTGGTTTCAGACCAGCCTTCTCTCCAACGGTAGAGATAGGAGTATTCTTGGCAAGAATCTCTGGCCAGCCATTCTTCCATGTTACCGGCAGAAGATAGGTGTCGCGACCTGTATTATACATATCTTCTTCGTATGGACGGCAAGCCAGGAATACAGCCCACCAGTTACCCTTTCCATCTTCTACTATGTCTGCATGACCAGCGCTGGATACAGGGTCCTTGCGGTTTGGATCGAGTCCGGTACGCTGGGTAAGGATAGGATTGTTTGGGCATTCTTCCCAAGGACCCATCGGATTTTTGGCACGCAGAATCACCTCGCTATGCCAACCGCCTGTACCACCTTCTGCACACATCAGATAATAGAACTTGCCCTTCTTGAAGAGGTGAGGACCCTCAATCCAGATAGGACGAGCCTCTACATGGGTTCCGCCACGGAGAATCTCCTTGAAGTCGCCCTTGATGCTGTCGCCCTTTACGTCGAATTCGAAGCAGCGGATACTGCGCTGTCCCTCGTAATCGGCACCGCCAACTACCGGACCGTTATGAACGATATATCCCTTTCCGTTGTCATCGAAGAAGAAGCTAGGGTCGATGCCATCAATCTTCTTCAGATAGATAGGTTCGCTCCAGCCCTTGGATGGGTCCTTGGACTTGACGAAGAAGTTGCCGGCACCCACGTTGGTGGTAATCATATAGAAGGTCTTGTTCTTCTTGTTATAGCTGATGGCTGGTGCGAAGATACCGCCTGATACATGCTGACCCTTCAGAGGCACCTGCGATTGGCGGGTGAGCACATGCCCGGCTGGAGTCCAGTTTACCAAATCCTTGCTGGTAGAGAGCGGCACACCAGGAAAGAAGGTGAAGGATGAATTCACCAGATAATAGGTGTCACCCGCACGACAGAGGGATGGGTCGGGATAGAATCCTGCCAATACAGGGTTATAATACTGATGACTCTTGTCGATTGGCACATTGAATCGTGCATCGTTGCCGGCATACTTGAAGTAGTCGAACTGGGCATTCTGAGCCTGTGCTCCGGCAGCAAGCATCATCGAAAGCGATAAGATTGCTAATTTCTTCATTATATTCGTTGATTTTAAAGATTATACAATAAGATAAAAATGCAGCGGAAAACCAGGGATGAGAATCCATACTGGTTTTTCCGCTGCAAAGTTACGGCTTTATTTGCAATCTTTCATTGTGAAATGTAACCAAGACTTTTTTCAAAGTTTCATAAAGCTTTGTTTTTGTTACATATTCTTTTTTCTATTGTGTATCATCTTTATTTCTTCATGGCATTCTGCATGTATTCTCTAGGAGAACAGCCATAGAGGTTCTTGAACATGGTGCTGAAACTTGCGGAATTGGAGAAGCCGCATGCGTACATCACTTCAGTGATGCTTTGCTTGCCATCCTTGAGCAATTTGGCTGCCTGCTGCAGTCGGATGTTGCGGATGAAGCTGTGTGGCGTCTGATTGGTCAGTTCCTTCATCTTGCGGTGCAGGTGTACACGACTGATGCCCACCTTCTGTGCTATCATGTCCACACTCAGGTCGGAATCGTTGATGTTTTCGTTGATAACCTCCATTATCCGTTGCATCAGGGAATTGTCAGGTGTCTGCATTTCTATCTGTTCTACCTGGTGATTCTGGCTTTCATTGCCCGTAAACTTATTGCGCAAAGTGCGGCGCACGGTGAGCAGGTTGATAATGTTGCGGTGCAGAATGTCCATGTTGAACGGCTTCAGAATGTAGGCATCGGCACCGGTCTGCAATCCTTCCAGCTGGTCTTCCTCTCGGCTCTTGGCGGTGAGCAGGATGATAGGCACATCATTGGTGTTAATGTTCGTCTTCAACTTGGTGCAGAGGGTGGTTCCATCCATTTCTGGCATCATGATGTCGCTGATGACAAGGTCTGGCTTATTCTTCAGAATCTCGTTCAGTGCCACCTTTCCGTTAGGATATGTGCGAATCTTGAAGTCGCTGGAGAGCTGTGCTTTCAGGTATTCCTGAATATCCTCTTCGTCTTCCACAATCACGATTTCTGCCTTGGCTCCCTTGGCAGAGGTTGGGGTAGTATCGGAATTGTTCAAGGTTTCGGCTGGTTGGTCATTGTTTTCTGCCAGCTGTTCTTCCTGTTCTGCTTCAGCAAGTTCATTATTCTGATCTTTCTTCATCTCTTCTTCCTCGATGATCTCTTCTGGTTTGAGATGATCCTTGCCCAATGGAATGCGGATGATGAACTCGCTTCCGTGTTCAAACTTGCTTCCCTTCTCGCCCTCGTTGTTGCGGGCTGAGATGGTTCCGTAGTGCAGTTCCACGAGCGAGCGGGTGAGATCGAGACCGATGCCCGTACCGACGTTGCGGTCGTTAGGGTCGTCAGGGGTCTGGTAGAAGCGCTGGAAGATAGTTTCCAACTTATCCTTCGGGATGCCTATGCCGCTGTCCTTGATGCTGATGTAGGCATGGTGGTCGGTGTGGGTGAGCGAGAGGAGAATGTGGCCTGCCGTAGGGGTAAACTTGAAGGCATTCGAGAGGGTGTTAATTATCACCTTGTCGAAGTTGTTGCGGTCTATCCATACTGGAAGCTCTTCGCAGTCATGCTGGTATTCGAAGTCGATGCTCTTGGCAATGGCTTGCTGCTTGAAAAGGTCGTATTCTTCATTGATGAACGAAACCATATCGGTCTTGCACATACGCATTACCATCTGTCCCTTGTCAATCTTTCTGAGGTCCATCATCTGGTTGATGAGGTGAAGGATACGTTCCGAGTCCTTTCGGATAATCTCGTAGATGCCTTGACGGTGAGGCTCTTTGTCTTCCTTAATCAGGGAGAGCAATGGGGTGATAATCAGTGTCAATGGCGTACGGATTTCGTGACTGATGTTCATGAAGAACTTGATCTTCGCCTCGCCCATTTCTTCGGCGTGGATGTGCTGCTGCAGGATGAGCTGGTCTTCCATCTGGCGCTTGCGGTGGCGCAGGTAGAGCATGATGGCTGCTATGAGGAGCAGCAGATAGAAGAGCTTTGCCCAGATGCTGGCATACCAGGCTGGGTGAACGATGATGGTGAACTCCTTCACCGGTGTTTCGTAGCCGTTGCAGATGGCCTTGATGCGGTATTTGTAGCTGCCGGGAGCCATGTGCGAGAAGGCAAGTTCGTTCTGTCCGGCTGGCACGGTGCGCCAGGCATCGCCGTTGATGCTGTAGGCGTATCTTATCTGCTCCACATTATTATAGGTGAGGGTAGAGAGCTGCAGGGAGAAGGTGTTGTCATCGTGCGAGAGATTGAACTCCCGTGCCACAGTTACCCAGCTGTCCGTGATAGTATAGCTGCCCGACTCCATGCCTGGGGTCACTGCCTTGTTGTTGACCACGAAGCCCGAGATAACCACCTTTGCCTGCCATGGGTGCTGCTTTACCCGGTCGGCCTGGAACCAGTTGATTCCGCCAGAGCCACCCATCAGAATCACCTTCTTATCCTGAGTGGTGCATACGGAAGCATCGCTGAACTCGTTGCTCTGCAGTCCGCTTTCGGTATAAAACCTGATGATGCTGCCATCCTTGGGGTTCAGCATGTTGAGTCCGCTGTTTGTACCCAGCCATATTTTGCCCTTGTTGTCTTCTGTGATACTCGCCACACCGTTGTCGGTGAGTCCTTGGGCTGTGGAATAATGTTTAGGCTCTATTCCTTTTCTGAAGTCGAAGCAGAAGACTCCATCCTCGGTGCCATACCATACGTGGTCTTTGCTATCTACAAACACGCAGTGCGAAAAACTGTTCTTGTTCAGGCAGTTGATGCCCTTGAAGGTGGAAACCCAGCTGTTTCGCTTGCGGTCGAGGCACGCCAGTCCCACAGAGGTGGCTATATACACGTGGTTGCCATCCTTTGATAAGGCCATCTTGATGAGGTAATCGTTGGGCAGACTGTTAGTCTTGAGGTTGTTGTCTGCACCATATTTAGCCTTGTAGTTCCTTCGGCTTCCGTCTTTCTGCAGGCAGAAGAGACCTTCGCCCATGGTGGCTATCCAGATGTTGCCCTGTGGGTCTTGCTTGATATCGAAGATGCCCACCGACTTGCTGATGCCCAAATCAACAGGGTGGAAGCTTCCGGCTGCATCCATATAGCCCAGACCGTCGGTATAGGTTCCCACCCAGGTTCTGCCCTGCTCGTCCTTACAGAGGGTGAGCACGGTGTGCTGGTTCAGGAAATGCCCCTCTACGCTGCGGGTTGCTATATTAAATAGGTATAGGCCATCCTTGTCGGTACCCACCCACACTTGGTTGCCCTGGTTGATGCTGAGGCTGGTAACGCAGTTTTCGCCAATCACGTTGCGGCTGCCCAGGCGGAAGCCCATGTAGTTGAAGTCGTTTTGTATGTTGCTCTGCATGAACACGCCTTTTTGCAGCATGCTCACCAAGATGTTTCCCTGATTGTCTTCTATGATGCTGGTTACCTTGCTCTTGGCCAGGTTCACCAGTCGGCTGAAGAGAGGGTTATCCTGCAGGAATCCGGTCTGAGGGTCATATACATAGATGCCCAGTCCGTCGCAGCCGATATAGAGCTTGTTATTGCGGCTGATATAGATGTTTTCGATGGGCAGGTTTCCGATGCTGCTGATTCGGGTAAAGACGTTGCTTCCTGCCCTGAGCAGATGTACGCCCTGGTTCTTGCTGGCGAGATAGAGGTTGCCCAGGACGTCCTGCTGGATATCCTGTGCGTCCACGCCTTCGGTACCGGCAAGGTGGGAGGTGACTCTACCGTTTGTTTCCTTGCGGTAGAGTTTTCCGTCTTCGGTGATGATCCAGAGTCTGCCCCGTTTATCTTCCAGGAGTTTGTGGATATATTTCAGTTTTTCCACCTCTCCCTTCATGGCATGGCATTCCTGGGCATCTTTCTTCTTAATCATGATGCCATAACCGGATGTAGCCACGGCTACGTCTTTATTCTTTAGGGGATATACCTGCTTTACGTAGGTGGCGAGTTCTTCGCCTTTGGAGTCGAGCATGGGAATTTTGTGGAATTCGCTTCCTGTAAATTCCAATAAAGAATTATTGGTTCCCAATAAGATATGTCCCTTATCGTCTTGTGCTATGCTATTGATATAGTTGCTTTTAAGACCTAAAAAATTGGACATATCTTTCTTCATTACGGTGATATGGTAACCATCGTAAGTATTCAAGCCATTACGGGTGGCTATCCAGATGAATCCGCTCTTGTCTTGAAAAACCTGCGTGGCGAGATTGCTTGAGAGTTGATTGTCTGTATTAAACAGTTTACCACTTTGTGCCCATGCCTGAATGGAGAAGAGACAAGCCATCAGCGTGATGATTAATTGGTTTAAAGATTTCATGCTTTGTTTATATTATAGTTTTATTATCTGTTTGCAAAAATACACTTTTTTGTTGGAATATCAGAATAAATCGGTAATTTTTTGGTTGCAAGTAACCATAATACACTCTTTTTTACCCTCATATTCGGACGATGTAATATGGCACAAAGTATATGTTACACGCATAAACTCTTTATGAAGTATCGGTTACGTAGGATAAAGCTTATTTGGGGATTTATTTATACCTTTGCACCATCAAATAATGAATAATTGTTTTGGTTTTAGGTTTAAGTTTGTTATGAAACGGTGGTTTTAGGTTATTAAATATTCTTTTGCTAGTTTTCTATAAATAGGTTTATAGCATTTGAGTTCAATTTAATATGAATATATTATGATTGAAGGATCATGATTAATTGGTTTTATGGAAATGGTGCGTAGGGATACGCGCCATTCTCTTTTTAGGGTACTAAAGATTGCTTCTAGGTATGATAAATAAATAACAATCAGAAAAAGTGATAAAATCTAAAAATATATATTATGAACAGAAAGAACTTTATAGCTTTCCTAGCTCTTGCGATGTTTGCATTGGTGGGGAATGCGGCTGGCAACCAGGCAGCTCTGCAAGTTGATGGAATATTGCCGGCACTGCGTGTAGAGGGCAAGAATCTTGTTGATGCCAATGGTAAGATCGTAGTCTTGCATGGAGTAATGGATACGCCCAACCGATATTTCAACGGTTGGAGATGGCAACAGTGGAAAACTGATTATTCAGAATCAGATATACAGCCTTGCTTGGAATATTTCTCCAAGCAGTTTTCGGCTATTACCGACAAGGAGCAGGGAGCTTACTGCACCGTGTTCCGTCTGCACATGGATCCTTGCTGGACCAACGATCCAACGAAGAAGGCAGAGAACGAGGCTGACATCTCGGCATTCAGCATGGCGCGCTATCGCCTCTGTCTCCAGAAACTCTATATCCCATTAATTAAGGAAGCCATTGCCCACGGACTCTACGTCATCGTGCGTCCACCGGGTGTATGTCCTGGCGACATCAGCGTAGGCGATAAGTACAACCGCTACCTGAAGTCGATATGGAAGGCCTTTGCTGCCGATGAGTATATCCGGCAGAATTCGGGTATTATCTCTATCGAACTAGCCAACGAGCCGGTGAGGGTTCATCTGAGTGATGGCTCTAATTCGGATAAAGCACTGCATGATTACTTCCAGCCGGTGGTTGATGAGATTCGTGCACAGGGCTTCAAGGGCATCATCTGGGTGCCGGGTGCGGGCTATCAGAGCCAGTATCAGAATTACGCCAAGTATCCTATCACCGACAGTGAGGATAATTTCTCGTATGCCGTACATGTATATTCCGGCTGGTATGGCAACATGACCGACAAGAACTGCAATCACGATACCTTTATCCGCAACTTCAAGAGTCAGGTGCCGATGGTAGAGACGAAGCCTATCATGGTAACGGAGATAGACTGGAGTCCGGAAGATCCTGACAAGGCGAGCGAAGGTCACTACAATGAATGGGGTCAGTGGACTCAGCCTAACCTGGGCAGCTGGGCAACGGCATCTACCTCGAAATGGGGAATGGCATGGAAGGCAGTGCACGACCATTACGGCAACATCGGTATGACCCTTACCCATCCTCAGGAGTATTACGACATAGACGAGTATCTGAAGACCGGCAAGGTAATACCGGGCTTCCAGAATGCCAAGAAGCACAATCTCTTTGAAGAGTGCTGCGGCTATGCCTGCATGAACTGGTACAAGGAATGGTACATGAAACAGACGGATACGGGAATTGAGCAGAATGTGAACGATGCTGAGGTTATCGCCACCTATTATTATAGTATAGCTGGTGTAAAAGTGAATAAACCTGAAAAAGGTATTTATGTAGTGAAACAATTGTTAAAGGGCGGAAAGGCTCGTTCTTACAAAGTTTGTTATTAACGGCAAAGTATCTGTTACAAGAGACAAAGTGTATCTGAAATGAAACAAGTATCTTTGCACCCGTGAAACTGAAAAAATAACGTGAACATAAAATAATTAAGCATAAATCAAAAATGAATAGAACATGATTGAACAAGTCTTAACAATGAAACGGACAGCAGCCTTATGCTTGGTGGGAGCTTTCTGCAGCCTGAATGCTCAGGCGCAGAAGATCCAGGTCAAGGGTAATCTTGTTGACGGTACAGGTGAGCCGCTGATTGGTGCCACTGTAAAAGTGAAGGGAAATGCCGGCGTTGGAGCAGTTTCTGATTTTGATGGTAATTTTATCATCAGTGTTCCTTCTGAGAATTCTACCCTCGTATTCACATACGTAGGCATGAAGACCAAGGAAGTGAAGGTGGGCAAGAAGAGAGAGTTCAAAATCACCCTTGAAGATGACAACGCTATCGGCGAAGTCGTAGTCGTAGGTTATGGTCAGCAGAAGAAGGCTTCTGTCGTAGGTGCTATTACCCAGACTACCGGAAAGGTGTTGGAGCGTGCGGCTGGTATCAGCGATATCGGTGCTGCCCTGACTGGTAACCTTCCTGGTGTCGTAACTACTGCATCTAGCGGTATGCCGGGTGAGGAGGAACCACAGATTGTGATTCGTGGTACTTCTTCTTGGAACAACTCTTCTCCTCTCGTCCTCGTGGATGGTATCGAGCGTCCTATGTCGAGCGTGGATATGCAGTCTGTTGCCACTATCTCTGTATTGAAGGATGCATCTGCCACTGCAGTTTACGGTGTGAAGGGTGCCAATGGTGTTATCTTGATTACTACCAAACGTGGTTCCGAAGGTAAGGCGCAGATTAGTGTTACTGCCAATGCCGTGATGAAGATTCCTTCTAAGCTCCCTGATAAATATGATTCATACGATGCGCTGAGAGCTAGAAATACAGCCATCGAGCATGAGTTGAACATCTCTCCTGGTAGTTTTGACAAGATGAAACCAATGAGCTTCATCGAGAACTATCGCAACCAGGCTACCTTGGATCAGCAGGAGCGTTATCCTAATGTGGATTGGCAGAAGTATTTGTTCAAGGACTATACAATGTCTTACAATGCCAATGTCAATGTAGCAGGTGGTACCAAGTTTGTGAAGTATTTCGCTGGTGTTGACTTTGTGTCAGAGGGTGACCTTTACAGGGATTTCGGTAATGGACGTAATTATAACACAGGTTATAGCTACAATCGTGTGAACGTTCGTTCTAACCTCGACTTTAGCATCACCAAGTCTACGGTGTTCAAGGTTAACCTCGCAGGTTCCAATGGTGTGCGCAAGGCTCCTTGGGCTAACAGTAGTAATGGCTACAGCGACTGGCAGGTCAGCCAGCAGTGGTCTGGTGCCTATAATATCTCTCCAGATGCTTTCTTGCCAAGATACAGCGATGGATCTTGGGGATATTTGCCAGGTTCTACTAATGTAACTAACTCTGCTCAGCAGGTGGCTCTTGGCGGTACGATGAATTCTACGACCACTCGTATCACTACCGACTTCGTGTTGGAGCAGAAACTTGACTTCATTACCAAGGGACTTTCTGCACGTGGTATGATTTCTTGGGACAATACCTTTGTTGAGAAGAATCGTGGTATCAATGATATGAACCATGATCCACAGCTCAAGTGGATTGATCCAGAGACCGGTGCTGTATCTTATAAGAAAGCATACGAGGATTATGATAAGTTCGATTATACGGTAGGTAACAAGTGGACCACCAATGGTGGTGAGGTTAACAACAGGGCTACTCAGCGCAACCTCAACTATCAGGCTCAGCTCAACTGGGCTCGCACATTTGGCAAACACAGTATTTCTGCCATGGGTCTTTTCGGACGTCAGGAGTATGCTACGGGACCTATGATTCCTTCTTATCGTGAGGACTGGGTATTCCGTACCACATACGATTGGAACTCTCGTTACTTCTTCGAGTACAATGGTGCTTACAATGGTTCTGAGAAGTTCTCTTCCGACAACCGATTCGCATTCTTCAGTTCTGGTGCGCTGGGATGGATGATCTCAGAGGAACCATTCATGAAGTATCTTCGTGAGCATAAGATTGTGGATATGATGAAGCTTCGTGCTTCATACGGTGAGATAGGTGATGACAACGTAGGCGACCGCTTTCTCTATATGAGCCAGTGGGCATACGGTGGCAAGACCTTTATGGGTAACACAGATAGTGACAAGGAGTCTATCTATACTTGGTACCGTGAGTCATCCGTAGGTAATCCTAATGTACACTGGGAGAAAGTGAAGAAGGTAAACTTCGGTCTTGACTATGGCTTCTTGGGCGGCTTGATTACTGGTGCCGTGGATTTCTTCCATGATACTCGTACCGACATTTTGGTTTTAGGCAATTCTCGTTCTATGCCATCTTATTTTGGTCAGACAGCTCCAGCTGCCAACTTGGGTAAGGTGACTACCAGTGGTTATGAGTTGGAAGTGAAGTTCAATAAGGTATTTGCCAACCAGATGCGTCTTTGGGCTAACTTCAACATGACCCATGCTACCAATGAGATCAAGATTAAGGATGATGCAGCATTGCTTCCTTCTTATCGCAAGCAGGCAGGTCACTCTATCGGTCAGACCTATACTTATCTGGACAAGGGCTTCATCCAGAACTATGACGAACTTTATGGCTCACCTAAGATGGATTCCAACGATGGCAATCGTCTTCCTGGTGATTACTACATCGTCGACTTCAATGGTGATGGTAAGGTAGATAATGTGAACGATGTTGTGCCTTATGGCTATACTAGCAATCCTGAGAATACCTATAATGCAACTATAGGTTTCGAGTATAAAGGATTTAGCTGCTTCGCTCAGTTCTATGGTGTTACCAATGTAACTCGTGACGTTACCATGATTAGCCTTGTTGATCCTATGTTGGCTAACGTTTACGACCAAGGTACATGGTGGAGCGATGATCACATTAATGCAGATGTGTTAACACCTCGCTATAATTCCAAGCCAATGAGCAATGCGGCTTATTATGGCACACAGTATCTCTGTGATGGTTCATATATTCGTCTGAAGAACGTGGAGATTGCTTATACATGGAATGGTGGATGGATCAAGAAGCTTGGTTTGAGCAACCTCAAGGTTTACGTAAGTGGTAACAACCTTTGGCTTTGGACCCGCATGCCAGACGACCGAGAGTCAAACTTCTCAAGTTATGGTGGTGCCTATGGTGCTTATCCTACCATGAAGCGTGTGAACTTCGGTGTCAAGTTTAATATTTAAACAAGCATAAATAAAATGAAACAAAATATAGTAAAACTTTTTTGTGCGCTGAGTCTTACTTGTGGATTCGCTTCTTGTACAGACTATTTGGACAAGAGCCCTGATTCTACCGTGAGTGCTGACCAGGCGTTCAAGAACTTCACCAATTTTCAGGGTTATGTAGAGGAAATGTACAACTGTATCCCTAACAAGGAGTCAAACGGATGGTGTACTACTTTTAACTGGGGTGAAGATGAAATTATGAATACAGGTAAGGGTGATAGCCATGTAACAGCCCATTTTGATTTGGGAGACTATCGTAACTGGTACACCAATAACCAGAGTTTCTTGTTCCGACCAAAGAGTGGTGATCCAGGTACCTTTCTAGACCCAACTTCTACCAACAAGTTTGCACATTCTTTGGAGCATTCTTGGTATTGCATTCGTAAGTGTAATCTAGGTCTTGCGAATCTGGACAAGATGACAGACTGTACTCAGGAAGAGAAGAACATCATCAAGGGTCAATTGCTCTTCTTCCGTGCTTGGTGGCATGAGGAGATGATGGAATTCTTTGGTGGTATGCCATACGTAGATACCGTATTGGATGGTAGCCAGACATTGACATTGCCTCGTCTCTCTTTCCAAGAGTGTGCTAAGAGATGTGCTGAAGACTTTAGAGCTGCAGCCGATCTTCTGCCAAACGATTGGGATAAGACCACAACTGGTAAGAAAACATTGGGCAAGAACGACCTTCGCATCACCAAGGTTTGTGCCTTAGGCTATATGGGCAAGGTGCTTCTTTGGGCTGCTTCTCCATTGAATAACATTGGTGCAGAGTTAGGTGCTTCTAAGAATGGCGATACCTATAAGTATAATGTAGAGCTGGCTGCTCAGGCTGCCGATGCTTTGGGTGAGGCTCTTTCTGAGGTAAACTCAGGTAAGACTCCTTATGCTTTGGCTGAGTATAAATATTCTAATATTTATGATCATGAGGCTGCCGATGGTTCTTCTTCCAACTTCTCTGACATCTTCCGTACAACAGGCCAGGGTTGGAAACAGCCTGGTTCTACCGAGGCCATCCTGCGTGCTCCTTATATTGGTGCGAATGGTTCTAACTGGAACTTTACCAAGCTTTGGGGTATCAAGATGAATGGTATTGTGGAGCATGATGCTTTGATTCATCAGCCTACCGCCAACTATGTTAATTATTATGGTATGGCAAATGGTCTTCCATTGGATGACCCAGAGTCTGGTTTCGATCCAAAGCATCCGTTCAAGAATCGTGATCCACGTTTCTATCACGACATCGTGTTTGATGGATTCCAATACATCAATACAACGATTGCCAAGGATCATCCTGATTATCAGTTTAAGTATGTTCAGATGTATTCTGGCAGTAATTTGCGCAGTTCTTCTGATAATGGTTGCCGTACTGGTTATTACTGCCAGAAGTTGGTTCCTCATCAGGCTAACAAATATGATGGTATGTACAACTGGGGTGGTGCTTTGCAGTGCGATTTGCCTTATATGCGTCTTGCCGACATCTACTTGATGTATGCTGAGGCTGGTGCAGCCGCTCAGGGTGCAACCTATAAGAGCAGCAAATGTAATCTGACTGCAGAAGATGCCATCAATGTACTTCGTGATCGTGTAGAGGCAGGTCATGTGGCTGCTAAATTTGCTGCTGATCAGCATAAGTTTATGGACGAGGTTCGTCGTGAGCGTGCCGTTGAGCTGGCTTTCGAGGGCTTCCGTTGGAACGACTTGCAGCGTTGGTTGCTCCTTACCGAATATCCTTACAACATCAAGACTTCACAGGAGTTTAAGCGTGTAGGCGATTATGACTTCACCAAGAACGACCCACGTGACGCTGAGGTAACAGGATGGAGTGAGAAGACCATCGTAACTCGTGATTTCACAGAGAAGCACTATCTCTTGCCACTCAAGGAAGACGATGTCTACTTGTATCCAGAGTTCGGACAGAATCCAGGATGGTAATTCGTCAGCTTAGTGTTTTTCTAAAACATAAACTTCGAAATAATCATATCATATATGAAAAGTAATAAGAAAACAATATACTCTGCCTTGACAGTAGTGACGGCTCTACTTGCCCAGTTGCCAGCAACTGCACAGGAGACTGCTGACAGCGCAATGGTCAACGTAGCCTTTAAGAAGGCTCAGAAGAGTGACGTGCTCGGTGGTGTCAGCACCGTCGATGTCAGAGAATTGACAGAGAAAAACTATAATACCTATAGCCTTGACAATATGCAAGGCTATGTGTCAGGTTACAATGGCAACGGCATGTGGGGATATTCTAACGCACTTGTCCTCATTGATGGTGTGCCACGTGAGGCAAGCAACGTAACCCCTGCCGAGATAGAGAGCATCTCTTTCCTCAAGGGTGCACAGGCTTCTGTGCTTTATGGCAGCCGTGCTGCCAATGGTGTAATCATGATTACCACCAAGCGTGGTCGAGTAAGCGATGGCTTGAAGGTAAAGGTGAATGCCAATACGGGTTGGAATGTGGCTAAGGCTTATCCTGAGTATCTCGGTTCTGCCGAGTACATGAGCCTTTACAACGAGGCTTTCCTCAACGATGTAGGTAATCCAAACAACTTGCCATACAGCCCAGAGAGCATCTATAATTATGCTTCTGGTCAGAACCCTTATCGCTACCCAAGCGTAGATTTCTATTCTTCTGATTATATCAAGAAGGCTTTCAATCGCTCTGAGGTGTCTGCAGAGATAGAAGGTGGTAACCAGCGTGCGCGCTTCTATGCCAATATCAGTTATAACCGTGCAGGCGACAACTTGAACTTTGGTGAGGCTAAGAATGACTATACCGATCGCTTTAACGTGAGAGGTAACGTGGACATCGAGTTGAGCAAAAACATCAGTGCATACGTCAATGCCAATGCTACCTATTATAGCTCTAAGTCTGCCAACAATAGTTATAAGTATTGGGAGTTGGCTCGTACCTTCCGTCCTAACCGTGTGGCTCCGCTGATTCCGATTGACATGATTGACCCTAATGCGAAGAATGCCTTGACCATGATTGGTGCAACCAACAACATCATCGATGGCAAGTATTTCTTGGGTGGATCCAACTTGGATCAGAGCAATGTCTTTGGTGATATCTATGCTTCTGGTACCAATGTATATCATAGCCGTCAGTTCCAGTTTGATGCAGGTCTTAATTTCGACCTCTCATCTGTACTCAAGGGCTTGAGCTTCCACACCATGGTGGCTATCGACTATGCTACGCTCTATACCACATCATTTAATAATACTTACGCTACCTTCCAGCCAACATGGGCTAACTATAATGGCAAGGATGTTATCGTAGGTCTTAACAACAATGGTACAGTGGATAAAAAGTCGGGTGTGCAGAACATCTCTGGCTCTGCCGATAATCAGACTATCGCTTTCAATGCTCACTTCGATTACGACCGCACCTTCAATGATGTGCACAATGTAAGTGCTATGTTGGTGGCTAATGGTTATCAGCAGACTAAGTCGGGTGAGTATCATAAGACCAGCAATGCCAACATGGGCTTGCAGCTCTCTTACAACTTCGACCATAAGTACTATGCCGACTTTGCGTTGGCTACACCATGGTCAGCCAAGTTGCCTTCTGCCAAGCGTTTGGGCTTGTCTCCATCCGCTACATTGGGTTGGCGCTTGTCTAAGGAGAAGTTCATGGAGAATTCTTTCTTCGATGACTTGACACTCAGCGCAAGCTACACCGATATGAAGACCGACCTGGGTATTGATAATTACTACATGTACTTGGGCACCTATCAGAATGGTGGCTGGTGGGACTGGAATGGTGGTTCTGGCCATCCAGCAGTTCAGGCTAAGCGAGGTGGAAATGATGACTTCAACTACTTGCATCGCAAGGAATTCTCGGTCAATCTGCATGCAGAGGTGCTCGATAAGTCTTTGAGTTTTGATGCATCTTACTTCCTCTCTAAACTGACCAATGGTATCATCCAGGCTCGCAATCAGATGCCAAGCTATTTGTTTAGCTATTATCCAGAGTCTTCATTCGTACCATATATGAACTACAATGAGGATAAGCGTACAGGTTTTGACTTGGGTGTGAACTACAAGAAGCAGATTGGCGAGTTTGGTGTTGGTGTCGGTGCTAACTTGACTTACTACACCACCAAGGCAACCAAGCGTGATGACTCACAGTATGCTGATGCTTATCAGTATCGTCAGGGACAACCTCTGGATGCCATCTGGGGTTATGAGTGCGAAGGCTTCTTCAAGGATGATGACGATATCGCAAATTCTCCTAAGCAGATTATCGGTGGTACCATCCGTCCTGGTGACTTGAAGTACAAGGACCAGAATGGTGATAACGTTATCGATAGCAAGGACCAAGTTTACTTGGGCAAGGGAGGCTGGTATGGTACTCCTACCACACTCGGTATCAACGTAACATTGAAGTACAAGAACTTCACGCTCTTCTTGCTCGGTACAGGCAACTTCGGTGCCAAGGCAGTGAAGAACTCTACCTACTACTGGGTGGGCGGTGACGCTAAGTACACAGCAGAAATGCGTGGCAGATGGACTCCAGAGACAGCAGCTACTGCTACCTATCCACGTCTGACAACAGAGGCTGGTACAAACAACTACCAGACATCAGACTTCTGGATGTACTCTACAGACCGCTTCGACCTGCAGAAGGTACAGCTTACATACGACTTCCCTAAGTCAATGTTCATGAAGAGCTTCGTTCGTGGTCTCCAACTCTTTGTAAATGGTAACAGCTTGCTGACCATCGCCAAGGAGCGCAAGATACTGGAGATGAATGTTAACAATAAAGGTGCAGCACCTTTGAATCGCTTCTATAGCATCGGTGCTAAGGTATCATTCTAAGATTTATAAAAAGAATAAAATTATGAAATTATCAAGATTATTATTGATAAGTGCAGTCGCAATCTCACTCACATCTTGTGATGACTTGTTTGAACCTGCCTTGGAAAATAACCAAGATATCAGCCAGATGTACAAGGATCCACAGTTTGCTCGTGGCATTCTTGACAATGCTTACTTGGCTTTGCCATATAGCACTACTCCATCTACCGATGTGGCTACCGATGATGCTGTCACCAACGACAACTCTGATAACTACAAAAAGATGGCTACAGGTTCTTGGGCTGCAAATATGAACCCTGTATCACAGTGGGATGGTCGTTATCACGCCATCCAGTACTGTAACTTGATGTTGGAGAACTGTGATAAGGTGGAGTGGTCTTACTCTAGTAAGGTGCTCAATAAGATGTATGCCGACAACTATAAGGGCAATGCCTATGCACTGCGTGGCTTGCACCTCTTCTACCTGCTCCGTGCACATGCCGGAATGGTAGATGGACAGTTGATGGGTGTGCCTCTCCATCTCGCATCAGAGACTTCTTCATCTGATTTCAATCTGCCTCGTAATACCTTCAAGGAGTGCATCGACCAGATTATTTCCGACTTTGACGAGGCTTTGAAGTATCTCCCAGAGCAGTATGGTGATGTGGATGAGGACAAGGTTCCTGCCAAGTATGCACAGGAAGGTGCTTCTAATGCAGAGTATAACCGTGCCTTTGGTTCTATCCATCGTGGTAAGATTGATGGCAGAATCATCTCTGCCTTCAAGGCTCAGGTTGCCATCATGGCTGCTTCTCCAGCCTACGCTTCTGCTGGGACTTTCACATACGAGGATGCAGCCAAGCTTGCTGCTGACTGTTTGAAGAAGTTTGGTGGCTTGACAGCTTGTGACCCTGATGGATGGAAGTGGTTCAACAATAAGAGCGTAATCGATAAGTTGGGTGCTACTACAGATAATCCTAAGGAGATTATTTGGCGTGGTGCCATTGACGAGAACAACTCATTGGAAGGCGACAACTATCCTCCTTCTCTCTATGGTAAGGGTCGTATCAACCCAACCCAGAACTTGGTGGATGCTTTCCCTATGGCTAATGGTTATCCTATCTCTGATGCCAACTCTGAGTATAATGCCAATGATCCATTCGTCAACCGTGACCCTCGTTTGAAGGCTTACATTTTGGTGAATGGCGATAAGATGGGTTCTACTGATGGTGTGGTTAACTCTGCTGCTGACTCGAAGACAACTGATGGTCTTAACAAGGAGAATGGTAAATCTACCAAGACGGGTTACTATCTCCGTAAGTTGCTCCGCTCAGACATCAACCTCAACCCTAACTCAACCACCAAGCAGAAGCACTTGAACGCTCGCATTCGTTCTACCGAGATTTTGCTTGACTATGCAGAGGCTGCCAATGAGGCTCAGGGACCAAAGGCTAATGTAGGTGGAGCCAACTATTCTGCTTACGATGTCATCAAGGCTATCCGTGAGCGTGCAGGCATTGGTGAGTTTGGTGAAGACCCATACTTGGAAGAGTGCGCACAGAGCAAGGAAAAGATGCGTGAGTTGATTCGCAATGAGCGTCGCCTGGAACTCTGCTTCGAGAACCATCGCTTCTGGGACTTGCGTCGCTGGAAGGCTAATCTCAATGAGGCTGCCAAGGGTATCAACATCACAACAGACGAGGCAACTGGTGCTTTCGTCTATAAGACCTTCGATGCAGAGGTGCGTAAGTATGATGACTATATGAACTATGGTCCTATTCCTTACTCTGAGATTTTGAAGTATAGCAATCTCAAGCAGAACGAGGGTTGGAAATAATAAACGACTAATATAAAAACGACTAATGATTATGAAACGTTATATCAAAATGGTAGCTGTCCTCTTGGGACTGATGGCTTCTTTCACCGCATGTGAGAATGGAGACCAGTCTTTCGATGATTACGAGGGCGGAACTACAGCTTACTTTGCTTATCAGTCACCAGTAAGAACTATCGTGCTGGGTGATGATGAGTACGATACAACATTGGACAAGGCGCACAAGTGCAAAATCTTGGCTACCTTCGGAGGCTCATACAATGGCAGAAAAGCTGCGGTTAATGTTGCCGTTGACAACAGCTTGTGTGATCACTTGACATTTGCCGATGGAACTCCTGTGAAGGCTATGCCTGCTGAGTATTATCAGCTCGCAACCACTACTTTCAATTTCAATGGTGGTATGTGGGGCGGTACAGAGGTACAGCTTACAGATGCTTTCTTCAATGATCCTGAAGCTGTCAAGAATACATACGTGATTCCTTTGGTCATGCAGAATCAGACAGGTTTCGATAGAATCGCTACCGGTACTTTGAAGGAGGGAAGAGAAGGCTCTCGTACCAATGCTTCTGTTTGGGAGAAAGCTCCTCAGGATTATGTGATGTATTGTGTGAAGTTCCAGAACAAGTATAGTGGCTGGTGGTTGACCAATCATAATACAAGCACTGACAACATCGAGAAGGCTTCACAAGTTCAGATTACCACTCGCAGCTTGAACAGCTCTGTTTATTCTGTAGAGTTCCAGGAAGGTGACAAAATCTTGAAGGCTGACCTCTTGCTTACATTCGATGCCAATGAGAAGTGTACCATCACTTCATTGACAGATGGTGTTACTGCTACGGGTTCTGGTTCATGGGCTGACGATGCTTTGTTGTCTTGGAACAACAAGAATCGTGACTTGATGGAGCTGAATGCTGAGATTACTTTCGCCGGTGGCGTAAAGAAGAATCTCAACGAGAAACTCGTTTGGTGGCGTAGTGGAGTAACCAAGGAGGAGTTCTCATTTACCTATAATAATTAATTATCGTATAAGTTATGAAAAAACAAATCATAGTATCTGCATTTGGGGCCATGCTTTTGGCCTCATGTGCAGACCACTTCGACCAGAACTTCGAGACTGTGCGTCCTGACAAGTTGGCTGAATATGGTTATTTGGAAAAGTATGACGCTCTCAAGGAGTACATTGCCGACAAGCCAAACTTCCATCTCGGTATTGGAACTACGGTTGATGAGTATAACAAACAAGAGTTGGTATATGCCTTGACCAATAGCAACTTCAATGAGACCGTGGCAGGCAATGCCATGAAAATGGCTTCTTGTGTGGCAGATGATGGAAGCATGGATTTCGAAAAAGTCAGCACATACGTGAATAATGCCACTGATGCAGGTCTCTCCGTGTATGGACATACTTTGGCATGGCACTCACAGCAGCCTTTGAAGTATCTGAATGGTTTGATAGCTGATAGACCTGCTCCAGAGGTTCCTGGTGGTGATAACAAGTATATTCGCTACACAACGGCAGCAGCTGGAGCCAATTTGTGGGATAACCAAGCCAACTTTAAACTTTCTGAACCATTGGAACAGGGAGCAAGCTATACCCTCACTATGAAAGTGAAGGCATCTGCTGATTGTGACCTCGCATTCTGGCCTATCTGGAATGCCAGTCCTAATAAGAACCAGTGGGGTGGTAGTAATGACGTTCAGTATTGCGAGGCTCAAAAAGCTACTACTGAATGGGCTACTCTTACTTGGAAGTTTGATGCTTTGTTTACTCATGATATGTTGCAGTTCTGCTTCGGTAAGTTGGGTGGCACAATTGATTTTGATGATATCAAACTTGTTAAGGATGGTTCTGATGCTAATTTGGTAGCCAACGGTGATTTCGCTACAGATGACATCTCTGCTTGGGGCAACAACTGGCAGGGTCCTGCTTATGCTATCAAGCAAGGTTCTGGAGAAAGTGCTGGTGGTAATTTCTGCATCAAGTATACTACTACTAAGGATGGTGCTAACCTTTGGGATCATCAGGCTACTTACAAACTGGCTAAGCCTTTGGTACAGGGTGCTAAGTATGTGCTAACCATGAAGGTGAAGTCTACTTCTAAGACCAAGTTTGCTTTCTGGCCTATCTGGAACGCCAGCCCTAACAAGAACCAGTGGGGTGGCAGTAATGATGTCCAGTATTGTGAGGACAAAGAAATCTCTACCAAATGGACTACTCTTACATGGGAGTTTGAGGCTCAGTTTACTCATGATCTGTTGCAGTTCTGCTTCGGTAACTTGAAAGATGGCGAGAGCGTAAGCATGGATGATATTACTCTCGTTAAAGAAGGCACTGAGGACAATCTTGTAGAAAATGGTGACTTCGCCCAGAATGCAACCGCAGGTTGGGGCAGCAACTGGCAGGGTCCTACCTTCAAGTGTGAGAAGATTGGTAGTGGCATTCCTTTGACAGACAAGGAAAAGAAGGAGGTTTTGACTACAGCCATGGATAAGTGGATTGCTGGTATGATGGAGGCAACACAAGGCAAGGTAAAGGCTTGGGATGTTGTCAACGAGGCTCTCTCTGGTGCTGATACTGACGGTGACGGTAAGTATGACCTTCAGTCTGCAACTCGTGGTACAGCCCTAGAAGCTGATATTCCTAACAGCTTCTACTGGCAGGATTACCTCGGCGACCTCGACTATGTTCGCACAGCCGTAGCTTCTGCTCGCAAGCATTTTGAGGAAAATGGTGGCAACCCAGAGGAACTCAAGCTCTTCATCAATGATTACAACTTGGAGAGCGATTGGGATAACAATGGCAAGCTCAAGAGCTTGATTCAGTGGATCAAGGATTGGGAGGCTGATGGTGTTACCAAGATTGATGGTATCGGTAGCCAGATGCACATCTCTTGCTATGGTAATCCTCAGACTCAGGAGTCTAAGAAGAATGCTATTGTCAACATGTTGAAGTTGATGGCTGAGTCTGGCAAGTTGGTTCGTATCTCTGAGTTGGATATGGGCTATGTAGATGCTACAGGCAAGACCGTAAATACAACAGAAATGACAGAGGAGCAGCATAAGGAAATGCGCTCTCTCTATGAGTTCGTTGTCAAGAAGTATCTTGAAATAGTTCCTGAAGCTCAGCAGTGGGGTATCTGCCAGTGGTGTGCTACCGACAGTCCTGCCAATAGTGGTTGGCGTAGCGGTATGCCTGTAGGTCTCTGGGATGTTGATTACTATCGCAAGCATACTTACGCTGGTTTTGCTGCCGGATTGGGTGCTCCAGAGTTGTGGAACGATGCTAAGTAAAAGATATTTCCTAGCATAAGTATCAAATATAGAATAAATTGTAAAGACATTAGTTTAGGTTTTTATCATATAAAGAATTAACCGAAATGATGTTAGTCGTTAAGGTTGGTCGTGTCGTGAAGACACGACCAACTATTTATATTTCAATTGTATTAGCAAATGAGACGTTTAACAATTATAGCATCTCTTCTCATGACTCTGTGCCTCCCTATGGGAGCACAGGCTAGTAATGGGGGGAAAGGGGGGAGTGTAAGCCCTGACCCCAATTTTCAGATTTATCTCTGTTTCGGACAGTCGAATATGGAGGGCAATGCCGCCATTGAAGACATCGACCGAACAGGAGTGAATCCAAGATTCATGGCAATGTATGCCGTGGATGATGAAAAAGCTGGATGGAAAAAAGGACAGTGGCATACTGCCGTTCCTCCTCAGGCACGACCAGACACTGGCCTCACTCCTGTAGATTATTTCGGAAGAAAAATGGTAGATAACCTGCCTGATAGCATCAAGGTGGGAACCATCACTGTGGCGGTGGGTGGTGCTAGCATTGACCTCTTCGATAAGCGTACCTATAAGGCTTACCTGAAGAAGCAGCCAGACTGGATGAAGAATTTCGCATCCCAGTATCATGGTAATCCTTATGCCCGACTCATCGAGCTTGCCAGGATTGCCAAGAAGCAGGGTGTCATCAAGGGCATCCTTCTGCATCAGGGTGAAACCAACAATGGAGATGCCAACTGGCCTAACCGTGTAAAGACCGTATATAATGATATTCTGAAAGATTTGAATCTGAAGGCAGAAGATGTTCCTTTGCTTGTGGGTGAGACCGTTCAGAAAGACCAGGGCGGCAGCTGCTGGCAGCATATCGCTGTTGTTGATGATATTGCCAAGACAATTCCTACAGCTCATGTCATTTCTTCCAAAGGGTGTCCGCAGCGTGGTGATGGTTTGCATTTCATAGCAGAAAGCTATCGCACCATGGGTAAACGTTATGCCAACATGATGCTTTCTCTGCTCGGTATCATTCCCGATGCCAACTATCCGCGTGTAGATAAAGACCGCCGTGCTTATGTCAAGCTTCATGCACCAGAGGCTAAGCAGGTAATCTTTGATATCTGCGGAAAGAAGTATCCGATGAAGAAGGATTTCGATGGCGACTGGTATGGCGTATCTGACCCTCTGGTTGTGGGTTTCCACTATTATTTCCTGAATGTAGATGGCGTACAGGTCGTAGATCCTGCCAGCGAAACCTACTTTGGCTGCTGCCGAGAGGCGAGTGGCTTGGAGGTTCCTGAGGGAACAGAAGGCAATTACTATCGTCCTCAGCAGGGAGTGGCACAAGGTCAGGTTCGTTCGGTATCTTACTATGCTGCATCTCAGGGCAAGTTCCGCAGAGCCATGGTTTATACGCCGGCAGAATATGAAACCAATCTGAACAAGCGCTATCCTGTGCTCTATCTGCAGCACGGAATGGGCGAGGACGAGACGGGCTGGAGCCATCAGGGCAATATGCAGCATATCATGGACAATCTCATTGCCGAAGGCAAGGCTGAGCCTATGATTGTGGTGATGGAGAGCGGCGATGTAAAGCAGCCTTTCGTGCCACGTCCGGGCAAGGATGTGGATGAGGAGCGCAAGCTCTATGGTGCTTCTTTCTATGATGTGATTATCAAGGATCTGATTCCGATGGTAGATAAGAAGTTCCGAACCTATACCGACAGAGAGCATCGTGCGATGGCTGGCTTGTCATGGGGCGGTTGCCAGACTTTCAACACCGTGTTGCCGAACTTGGATAAGTTCTCAGCCCTGGGAACTTTCAGCGGAGCACTTTTCGGTGTGGATGTCAAGACCTGCTTCAACGGTGTCTTTGCCGATGCAGCGAAGTTCAACAGCCAGATAAACTATATGTTCATGGGCTGCGGTTCAGAAGAGAACTTCGGTACGGAGAAGATGGCGAAGGAACTGAAGGACCTGGGCATCAAGCTTGATGTCTATGTTTCACCTGGTACTCATCACGAGTGGCTTACCTGGCGCCGCTGCCTGAAGGAATTTGTGCCACATCTGTTCAAGTAACAAGACTGGAAATCTATAAGATAATATAAAAGAAATCCCGAAGCTGCCAGGCAGTTTCGGGATTTCTTTTTGTTATATTTCTAATATCTTATGTTTCTTTTTGTTTTTTTTTATGTTTCGCAAAGAAATTGTAACATAAAAGAAAGTCATTTCACGAAATAAATCTTAATTTTGCAGCGTGCTTTGCAAAAGAATGTTTTTACTGAACATGTATACAATCATAAACTGATAAAATAAATAATTTAATCTATTTTCTTATGACAATAGTTCGTTAAAATTTGAGATAATGGCTAAGCAGCTTTACGTTGCCAGCCA
>OGJW01000059.1_pt1 | contig 52777 bp, 42 predicted proteins | sample 1572361 | NCBI WGS metagenome assembly OGJW01 (sample SAMEA2582078, study PRJEB24529) | metagenome | biome: Human gut stool | place: China | collected 2011 | reverse complement strand
CAATAGGCTGTTCCTTCGATTGCCGGTGCAAAGATACAAAATTTCAAAGGCGAAATCAAGTTTTTATCGAAATAAGATGGTAAAAATGGTGTAAGCACTTGATAATGAGCGATGTAAGTAAATGCTATTTTTACACATTGCTTGCATTCCGGTCATTTCCGGTCATGGTCATTTTCGGTCATTTTCAAAATCCACTTCGGTCATTTTAATCTATAGTATAATATAAATAATATTTATATTATGCTATAGGGGAGATTTGCGCCCCCGAAACGAAAATGACCGAAAATGACCATGACCGGAAATGACCGGATAGAGCTTTTCCAAGGATGCTCTATCTGAGGATTATTGGTCTGTGTAAAATGCTGGTTACTAATCTGATATGTTTCTTCGTGCGTTACTTTCTTCATGCTCTTTACTTTCATAATCTTTACATTTTCTCATATCCTTTTCCACCTTCATCAGTCACTCTCTGTATCAGATTATCTGTAAATGTGTAAAATATATTCTGATAAATCCTCATTTTGTCCCTTGCAAATCTGCCTTTTTCCACTCTTATTTTGCTTTTCTGAGGGGGTGAAAAATGCCTTTTGAGCCTCATTTATGCCTTCAAAACCACTTTTCCGTTAAATAACGTGATAAAATTTGGTAGTTAGCCAGGTTTTTAATAACTTTGCTTTTGCGAATGCTGAGAGGCAAGCCCCCTTTGCACGAACTTAAATAAAATTTCAATTGTTTAAATGATAATGTGTATGCATAACAAATTGATTATCAAGGTTTTAGGGGGGGGTAATTTTGGCTCGTCAAAATTAACCTCAAATCATCGTGTACTTATTAAAGGACGAATAGCAGCGTGGATTCAGGCGCTGGTATTCGTCCTTTTTGCGTTTTCATTTTCCGCCTGTTCGAGCGATGAAAATGCAGAAAATTCGGGGGAAATCGACTACAAAACCCAAATTTCAGCCCACGAATGGGCGATTTCCGAGGCTTATCAGCGTGTTGGAAACCTTACTTTAGATGTAGATGCGGGGGCTGTCTATTGCCAGTTCACCGCCGATAGCGTATATTTCAACGTGGAGAAAACGGTAACAGAGATTGATGAGGAGGGCAAAATCCTGCACACCTCTACCCAGCTTTCTCCCTGCGGAAACTATGCCTATACCATCAAGAATGATCAGATAACCATCGACGGTCAGACATTCAAAATGACCAGTAAAGACCAGTCCATCCTTCTCGAAAACGAGAAGTGGAGACTCGTGCTTATCGATAAATAACTGGGTCTTTATATATAAATAATGTGTAATATCCAATAAACAAAGATAAAATGGCTAAGAAACAAGATACCATCAGCATTGGTTTTGAAGAGAAAATATGGAAGGCTGCCGACATTTTGCGAGGCAGTCTCGATGCATCTCAGTACAAGGGCGTGGTGCTCGGACTCATCTTTCTGAAATACATCAGCGACCGCTTCGACCAGAAGTTCCAGGAGCTGCAGGGCGACGAATACGCCGACCCGGAAGATAAGGACGAATACACTGCCGAGAACATCTTTTTCGTGCCTGCTGAAGCCCGATGGAGCAAGATTAGTGCTGCTGCCCACACACCGGAAATAGGCGTGGTGATAGATGAAGCGCTTACCGCCATTGAGCGTGAGAACGAAAGACTGAAGGGCATTCTGCCTAAGAATTTCGCCCGTCCGGAGCTGGACAAGCGCCGTCTGGGCGATGTGGTAGATCTCTTTACGAACATAGAAATGCACGATGCTGGCGAGGAGAAAGACCTGCTGGGCAGAACCTACGAATACTGTCTGCAGCAGTTTGCCAGCCTGGAGGGCAAGAATGGTGGCGAGTTCTATACGCCTTCCTGCATTGTCCGCACGCTGGTAGAGATACTGGAGCCTTACGAGGGCAGAGTCTATGACCCTTGCTGCGGAAGCGGCGGTATGTTTGTGCAGAGCGCCAAGTTTATAGAGCTCCACAAGGGAAACCTGCGCAAGATCAGTATCTACGGTCAGGAGGCAAACCCTGATACGTGGAAGATGGCGCACATGAACCTTGCCATCCGTGGCTTGGATGCAAATCTGGGCAATGTCTTTGCCGACACATTCTATGATGATCAGCACCCTACGCTGAAGGCAGATTTCATTCTTGCCAATCCTCCTTTCAATCTCAGCGACTGGGGGCAGAGTGCGCTTCAGGAAGATGTGCGTTGGCAGTATGGTTTGCCACCAGCTGGCAACGCCAACTTTGCGTGGATGCAGCACATGATTCACCATCTGGCTCCAAACGGAAAGATTGGTTTGGTGCTGGCGAATGGTGCGCTTTCGAGTCAGAGTGGCGGCGAGGGACAGATTCGCCAAGCCATCATCGAAGCCGACCTGGTAGAGGGAATCGTGGCTTTGCCTTCGCAGCTGTTCTACAGTACGGGTATTCCTGTAAGTCTTTGGTTTATCAGCCGCAACAAGGCGCAGAAGGGCAAGACCGTGTTTATCGACGCCCGCAATCTGGGCACGATGGTAACACGCAAATTGCGTGAACTGATGCCTGATACGGATATTAAGAAAATCTCTGATACCTTCCATGCTTTCCAGCAGGGAACCCTGGAGGATGAGAAGGGCTTCTGTGCCGTATGCACCACCGAGCAGATTGCCGAGCAAGACTTCATTCTGACTCCGGGCAGATACGTAGGAATCGCCGAAGACGAAGGCGACGGAGTGCCTTTCGAGGAGAAAATGACGAATCTCACCGAAGAGCTGAAACAGCTGTTTGAGGAAAGCAAGAAGCAGGAAGAGGAAATCAGATTGCAGTTGAAGAAAATTGGATGGGAGGTGTAAGGTATGGAGTTTTTAAATGAATATTCTGGGCTTTTCTCTTTGTTGGCGGTAGTGGCATCTGTGGTTGCTATCGTTGTTTCTGTTATGATTTTCAATAAACAGAAGAAAGAGCAAGAGAAATACTACTACAAGCAGAAAAAAGATCAAGAATACTTCTATCTGAAGCAGCAACAAGATCATCTTCAAGACTTGCAGGATGAGTATGAGGCTATAGAAAGCAACTCTATGTTTCCGATGAGTCTTGCTGAAAGGGAGTTTTATAGCCGGAAGAGTTATTTGAAGAATAAATTAGGGAGGTAATACGATGGAGTGGAAAGAAGTAAGACTGGGGGATGTTTGTACTAGAGTATGTAGCGGTGGAACTCCAAAGAGTACTAATCTTTCATACTATGGGGGAAAAATTCCTTGGTTGAATACAAAAGAGATAGATTTCAATAGAATTTATTTTACAGAAAAGACTATCACAGATTCCGGTTTAAACAATTCATCTGCAAAATGGATTGTTCCGAACACAGTAACGGTTGCAATGTATGGGGCAACAGCAGGAAAATCATGTATCGTAAAAGTTCCAATGACAACCAATCAAGCGTGTTGTAATTTGACGATAAATGATGAGGTTGCAGACTACGAATTTGTATATTATTCGTTGAAAAACGATTATACAACTTTGGCTTCATTAGCTAACGGCGGAGCTCAACAAAATCTGAATGCTCAAATAATAAAGGATTATGTTTTGAAAATGCCTTCGCTTGCTGACCAGCGCCGCATAGCCTCCATCCTTTCTTCTCTTGACCGGAAGATAGAGTTGAACAACAAGATCAATGCTGATTTGGAGGAGATGGCGCAGGCTATTTTCAAGAATTGGTTCGTTGACTTTGAGCCTTTCAAGGATGGTAAGTTCGTGGATAGTGAATTGGGAATGATTCCGGAAGGATGGAAAGTAGGATGTTTGGGAGATATGGGTAATATTGTTTGTGGTAAAACTCCATCAAAATCCAATAGTAACTATTATGGAGGTGATATTCCCTTCATAAAAATCCCAGATATGCACGGAAATGTTTTTGTTGAGAATTCTGAGGATAGATTAACGGAAGAGGGTAGTTTAAGCCAAATCAAGAAACTTATACCGCCTTATTCTTTAATGGTCAGTTGTATTGCAACGGTAGGGTTAGTATCAATCAATACGAAATCATCTCATACCAATCAGCAGATTAATACTGTAATTCCTCATAACAAAAGTGCTTTGTTCTACCTATATCAACATATGAAGAACAATGAAGAGTTTTTGAAAAATATGGGAAGAGGTGGAACGACAACATTGAATGTCAATACAAGATCATTTAGTAATATCAGATTATTGATTCCTTCTGAAATAGCACTAGAGCAATTTCATAGAGTAGTCGAAGGATTGTTTAAGAAGATAGAGCTGAATCTGCATGAATCTCGCACCCTCTCCCTCCTCCGTGACACCCTTCTCCCTCGCTTAATGTCAGGCGAACTGGAAGTCCCGGAATAAGAAGAGCAACGAAAGAAAATAACGAGAAAAGAAAATATAAAATATTAATAATATGGCAGACGACAAGAAATTCACCGAAGACGCATACGAGCAGACGCTCATTGCCCTGTTCCGAGACGAACTCGGCTATGCGTACGAATGTGGCTACGAGGTGGAGCGCGACTATAAGGAGCCTTTCTATCGTGCCGATTTGGTCGCCTCGATGCGACGGCTTAATCCTCAACTGCCAGCCGATGCAATGGATGAAGGAATCAAGCAAATCACCAACATCAGCATCGGTACTTTAGAACAGAACAACGAGCAGTTTACCCTCTGGATGCAAAACGGTCTGGAGGTGGGATTCCTGCAAGATGGCGAAGAACGAACAGCCCTGATGCGGCTCATCGACTTCGACCACCCCGAAAGAAATCTCTTCAAGGTGGTGAACCAGTGGCGAGTAGAAGAGTATAAGAACAAGCGCTGCGATATGGTGGTGATGGTCAACGGATTGCCCCTCGTGGTGGTGGAGCTGAAAAGCGCCATCTCCGAAGACGCATCCATCGACGATGCCTACAAGCAGATCAAGAACTATCAGCAGAGCATTCCAAGCCTCTTCAGCTACAACGCTTTCAACGTAATCAGCGACATGAGCGAGACCCGTGCCGGAACCATCACCGCCAAGCAAGACCGCTACATGGAATGGAAGACCATAGACGGCTCATACGAGTCAACCCTCTTCGCCGACTATCGCACCTTCTTCCTCGGCATGTTCCAGCAGCAGCGACTGCTCGACATCCTGCAGAACTTCATCTGCTTCGACAAGAACCAGGGCAAATACGCCAAGATTCTTACCGCCTACCATCAGTACTACGCCGTGGGCAAAGCCCTGCAGCGCACCCGTACCGCAGTGGAAGGAAACGGAAAAATCGGTGTGTTCTGGCACACGCAGGGTTCGGGCAAGAGCCTCTCCATGGTGTTCTACGCCCACCAGCTGGTGCAGCGACTGCCCGAAGTAACCATCGTGGTGGTAACCGACCGCAAGGACCTCGACAACCAGCTCTTCGGTCAGTTCTGCCGCTGCCAGGACTTCCTTCGTCAGGAACCACAGAACGCCCAGAGCCGTGAAGACCTGGGCAATCTGCTCCGTAACCGAAAGAGTGGGGGAATCATCTTCACCACCATTCAGAAGTTTGAAGAAGGCGACTCGGCACTCTCCACCCGCCGCAACATCATCGTGATGACCGACGAGGCACACCGCTCGCAATACGGCGATGAGCACTGGGACAACAAGAGCCTGACGATGAAGAAGGGATTCAGCCAGAAGATGAGAGAAGCCCTGCCAGGTGCCTCATTTATCGGCTTCACCGGAACGCCTATCAGCGACCGCGACAGAGACACGGAGGAAGTGTTCGGCAACTACATCGACGTTTACGACATGAGTCAGGCGGTGGATGATGGAGCCACCCGTCCGGTCTATTACGAGAGCCGTGTGGTGAACCTGAACCTCGACGAAGACACGATGAAGCTGCTGAACGATGAGTTCGACAACCTAGCCGATGAGGGAGCCACCGAGGAGCAGATCAGGCAGGCAAAGCAGGAGCACAGCCGACTGGAAGTACTCCTGGGCGAAGATGCCACCATCGACACGCTGGTAAGGGACATCATCCAGCACTACGAGCAGAACCGTGCGCAGGAACTCACCGGCAAGGCAATGATCGTAGCACTGACCCGAAGCATCGCCATCAAAATCTACCGCAAGATGCTGGAACTTCGCCCCCAGTGGACGGAGAAGGTAAAGGTGGTGATGAGCGGTTCAAACCAAGACCCCGAAGACTGGCAGCCGATTATCGGCAACGAAGCCTACAAGAAGGAACTGGCAAGAAAATTCAAGGACAACGACGATGAGATGAAAATCGCCATCGTAAGAGACATGTGGCTCACGGGCTTCGATGTTCCGTCGCTCGCCACCATGTACGTATACAAGCCGATGAGCGGTCATAATCTGATGCAGGCAATAGCCCGAGTGAACCGAGTGTTCCCGGGCAAGGAAGGCGGACTGATAGTGGATTACGTAGGCATTGCGCAGGCGCTGAAGAGTGCCATGCAGCAGTACACCAACCGTGACCGCCGCCGCTTCGGAGACCCCGACATCGCCAAGACCGCCCTGGTGAAATGGAAGGAAGAGATGGAAATCTGCCGAGACCAGCTTCATGGTTTCGACTATTCCGGCTTCTTCGAGCAGGACAACACGAAGCGTGCCTTCGCCATCACGGGCGGAGCCAACTTCCTGAGCTCTCCAGCCATGGTTCAGCGCAAGAAGAATTTCATGGAGCACAGCAATCTGCTTCACAACGCCACCACGCTCTGCCGTTCGCTTCTGAATGAGCAGCAGAAGGCTGAAGTGTGCTATATGGATGCGCTGCGCGTGATGATGCTCAAACTCTCGCAGAAGGGCAAGATCAGCCGCCATGAAATCAACGAGCGCATCGGCGACCTGCTCCGTCAGAGCGTGAAGACCGACGGAGTAATCAATCTCTTCGGCGACCGCCAGATAGAGTTCTCGCTCTTCGACGATGCCTTCATCCAGGAGGTGAAGAACATGAAGGAGCGCAACCTGGCGGTGGAATTGCTCACCAAACTGATGAAAGAGAAAATCAAGCAGCAGCAGAAGACCAACGTGGTTCAGAGCGACCTCTTCTCCGACATGCTCAGCCAGAGTCTCTCCAACTATCTGAAGGGCTTGCTCACCAACGAGGAAGTGATAGAGGAACTGTTGAAGATGGCTCAGCAGATGAAGAAGGCGGAGGCTGAGGGCAACGATCTGGGACTTTCGCCCGAGGAGAAGGCATTTTATGATGCACTCTCCACGCCCGAAGGAGTGCGGCAGGCTTACTCCGACGAGGAGTTTGTGGCGCTGACCCGGGAACTGACGGAAGTACTGCACCGCAACCGCACCATCGACTGGAATCGCAAGGAATCAGCCAGGGCGAAGATGCGAGTGATGGTGAAGCGACTGCTCAAGAAATACAAGTATCCGCCTGAGGGTGCAAAGAAGGCGCTGGAAACCGTGATGCGCCAATGCGACCACTGGGCGGACGAAGAAGAAAACGTAGTATAAACCCTTTAAAATTTGAAGTAAGAAACAGATAGTAAAAAGATAATAATCATAATACGATAGACGCTGATTATCTGACACTTCTACGGTATTCAGAACCTGCAAATTCAGAAATTCGACAAGAAGACGGTGACAGCAAGGCGTCCACTCCTCTACGGCGTGGGCAGAACTTGTTTGTACCTTGTCGGGGCTCTTGCAGGTGCCTGAATACCGGTGCTTACAGGGACTCCCACGCCGCTTTTTCATAAACAACTACATTTTTAACAACATAAACAAAATGGAATCTGAGGAATTACCCACAACCGATAATCGTTACGGGGTTCGTCTGAAAATCAAATCAGAAGAAGACCTGTTTGTTATAGATGAGGCTACAGGAGCTAAGAAATACACTCCTATAACCATGGAAGATGTTGTCCAGTTTAAAAGAGAGGCTGAACATTTATGTAAGGAGATTCAATATGCTATAGAAGACTTCCGATGGAATATAGGAAAGCATAAGGGTCTTACTCATTATTATCGTATTTACCAAGACCTTGCCGAGCAATTGACAGATTTTCTTAAATATATTCATAAGCTCCATAAGAAAGTCTATATTACCATATATAAGAGCTATGATAATGAACTGATGGCTATCTATACTGAAATCTTAGAGAAGGTGCTGAATGACATTAAGACCATCGCCCGAAAACATGCAGACTATCTGCTGGATGTGGAGGATTATGGTCAGATGCCCTGCGCTGAGGATATTTTCAAGCGGTGGGAGAAGCAGGAGGCTCCGGCTGGTGCTGACCTCTCGAACTACGAGTCTCACTACAAGAACTTTATCTCTTCCGGATTGAAGTTGGCTTTGGAGAAGACCGTCGCCACGGTTACCTGTATTTACAATGACTTTACCGACCTGTATAGAACTCGGGTTTTCCGCACAGACCAGGAGGCTGTGATTATTTATCATTACGTGAAGCGAGATTTTGATGAGCATACGCTACCTGCTCATCTGGAGCATGTAGCCAAGGTGCAGAAGCGTCATCTGAAAGAGAGAAGAATAGATATTACCACTTTGAGCTTACAGAAAGTGATGAGTGAAGTAGAGGGGAAATACAACAATTATACGCTGTGTTCAGTCTGGTTCAATAATGTGGAGGATGAGGAGAATGAGGAGGAGCTTGTCCACATGCTTGTGAGAGAGGAGGCTTCGCCCGTGGATTTTGAAAATCTGTTTATGTATCAGGGTGAGCATAATATGTTGGCGGTAGAAATAGCCAGGGCTGATGAGTATGAGCGTCATGGCGATTCGTTCTTTGCCAACTGGGTGAATCCAGCCAAGCTGAAGGAGAAGCTGGAGTTCTGGCTAAAGGGCAACATCACGAAGCAGCAGGACTGGTACATTGTGTGGTGTCTGATGAAATATACGTTCCACATGGTGAAGGAGGATAAGGACAAGTCTGCCTTTGCTGCCCGCATGAACCTGATGTTTCCGGAAGTTGAAAAGAGGTGCGTGGTGGAATCGTTCAGAAAGCAGGAAACGCAGATGAACCACAACCGCCCCTTTGATGAGTGGCTTGCAGATTCCGATCCCGATTATCATACCGCCCAGGAGCTGTATTATAAGCTGGAGAAAAGGGAGGAATATAAGAGAAGGGATTAGGGGGAGTTTTGAGGGAAGGTGCGATGGGAGGTCGCACCTTCCTAAACAATAGGGTAAAAGCAAAGATTTAACATTAAAAACTTGCATATTCTGTTTTTTATTATTATATTTGCAACAAAGATAATAATAAACTTTAGAATTATGTTAGGTATCTCGATTTTTGCAGTAATCATGACTTATGTCACATTCTGCATTTTTCATGCTTTTGGAAAGATGAGCAAGCACATTTCCTCTTTCTCCGGCAAGAGTGAGGAAGATGCGCCAAGGCTCACCATAGAGGATATGTATAGTCCTAACAATAAATTGTCTTCATTCTTCAAAATGGGCAATTCTTATTCTATTTTGGTGTCAAATCACATTATCGACAAGGAAGAAATTGTGGTTGCCGATAATACCATCAATTTAAGAAATAAAGTTGCTAGGGTTTTAAGAAAATATGCAGCCCTAGAGAAAGAGAAGAACAAAGATATAGTGATACTTTAATATATACAGCCCTCGAATGTTTCTACGTTCGAGGGCTTTTTCATGGTTTCGTTGCTCTTCTTAAAGTTGTCTTGTTCTTCCTAATGCTAGGATTTCCCCAAGTTATTCTAGATTTTTCCTAATAATACCAATTTTCCCAAAAACATGGGATTTTTCCCACGAATACACCGATTTTTCCCAAGATACCCCTCTTTTTTCCCAAAATCATTAGTTTTTTGGGAAAAGTGTGGGAAAAGGCTTGCAGGAAAATGGGGGTGTTTTCTTGCTTTTTTTGTTAAGATTATGCGATTTTCCTTTGATTTTTCCCTGCTGAGCGTGTAGGCTTTTTATTTTTCCCAAGAAATGCCCGATTTTTCCCAAAATCGCGGGTTTTTCGGGGAAGTTGTGGGAAAAGGATTGTTTTGCCTTGGTTTTCGCAGTACTTTTGCAGCGTCGAAGAAACAAGACAACGCCGAAATGGTTCGGTGATCTTGAAACATCTTCTTCATTATATAATATGTATGCTCAGATTATGAGAGTGGTGAAGCAGGGCGAGGCTTTCGCCGTGCAGAGCCAGAAGAGCGAGAACGGCCAGATGATGAAATGTAACATCATCTTGCAGGAGATGGGCGGCAAGTACGAGAACCAATATGCTGCCGCCATGCTGGGCAATATGGCGCTGTGCAAGTTTGCTCCGGGGTCACTGGTAGCGGTTACGCTCCGATTCACGGCTCGTGAGTATAATGGTCAGGTTTACCAGGATATCCTCGTTACGGACATTGAAAAGGTAAAAGGGTAAAAAGGTAAAAAGTAAAAAGGGGGCAAAAGCTTTTAATTATTAACTGAGTTGGGACTGCGGAGGATCTTCCATGGTAAAGCGCACAAAAATCCACACGTTTCTTCTCGCAAATCAATTCAGAATATGAAGAAAAAGGTAAACAATCAGCAGGTAAATAATCAGCAGGTGAATAATGGTAGCCAGCACGTGCAGCTGGGTGGTATGGCTTTCTATGACGAGAGCAAGTGTTTCCTCTTTGCGCCTAATGAGCACGGAGGGGGAGAGAAGGTGCAGGGGTTCCGCTCGCAGGGCGTTGCCCAGCAGCTTTCGGATGGTACTTTCGATTTCGTGGTTAAACCCCGAGTCCGCTCGCAGTCGGAACTGATCAGAAAGCTGGCGCATGGACGATTGAGCAAGACCAAGGATGGAGCTATTCAGCTCACTTTGAAGGTGTTCTGCGATGAGGGAATCAATATCGGCAACGCTCTGGTGAAGGAGGCAGAAGAGGCTGCAGATGCTTTGGTAGAATATCAGTTGAAGCGATAAAATATATGGATGTTCAACTTAATAATAGTTAGTAGAAACACATAGATGAGCTGTTATTTGATAAGGGTGGAGAATGGGCACAAAGTTGCCCGCTCCATCACCTCGCAAGAGGAATATAAACTGATTCGTGGAAGCTACGAGCAGAAAGCTAATCTGCGACTGGCTCGCGAAGGAAATGATGGGGCGAAGCGAAGACTGGTGCAGTTTAATTATTCCGGACATTATCCGCAGGGGGTAGTGAAGGGTATGAAGCTGCCAAGCCGGGCTTTCGGCTTCGATTTGGACGATAAGCAGGATTTCGAGAAGGCGGCCAAGCTGATGCTGCAGGAGCCTGAGAAATATGGTCTGCTGATGCTGGAACGCAGCGCACGACAAGGTGGTCATGCGGTTTGCAAGCGAGAAATGGGCAAGACGATTCTCGAAAATCAGGTTAGAATCGCCAAGATGCTGGAGTGCGAGATGGATACTTCGGCTCACGATATTAACCGAGTTTATTTCACGACTTCTGCTGATGCAGACGATTTGCTTTACTTGTCTCCCGAACTCTTCAATGATAGTTATGAGGAGGCTGCCGTGGCGGCTGAAGGCAAGGTACTGGAAGAGCGTGAAAAGTATGGACAGGAGGAGCTGCCTCCAGGGGCACATAAGGCGAACAAGCATTACAAGCCTTGGTTGGAGAATGAGGAAGAGAAGGCTTTGGATTCACAGATGAATCAAGCGAATCTGAATAATCAGAGTCAGAAGGACCAGGGAAATCAGCAGAATCCTCAAAAGGTTCAATCCTCTCAGAATTCTTCTAAGAATCAGGCTCAGCCTGCTTCGGCTTCATCAATCACTTCGCCTTCCACTTCATCTTCATCATCCATCAGCAATGATTACCTTGGAATCCCGTATTCTGAAATCATCTCGAAGTGGTGGCAGATGTATAATGACGGGCACGAGCCGGTTCGCTCCAACCGCAATACGTTGACCTTCGAGCTTGCCGTGAACCTGCGCCACATCTGTGGCTTCGACCGCAGCCTGATGGCTCAGATCATCCCCTGCTACGATGGTTTTCCTGAGCAGGAGAAGATGGCTTGCATCAACTCGGCATTAAACGAGAAAATCACCCAAATGCCTAAGCGACTGAAAGATGTGCTTGCTGCCATCCGACAGGAGAGAATGAAGATGGGGGCTGGAAAGGGCGGAAATCTTGAAGGCAACGATGCGCTGATCAATGCGCTGGACGAGGCAAATGCCCAGGACGACCTGTTCTATTACAACGCCCTGCCCAGAATGCCGCTGGGCGTAAGGGATTCGCTCGATGCGGTGGGACCATCCCTGGCAATGCCCGTAATTACCGCCATCTGTCCAGCCATCGGAATGCTGGCTACTGGCGTAAAGGTGTCTGTCCACGGCAAGATGAACTCACTGAACCTCATCTCCTACATCGCCGGTGACTTCGCCTCTGGTAAGGGAAGCATTGACCCCGTGATTGATGCTTGGACTTCGGAGATAAAAGATATGGATAAAATGTATCAGCAGAAGGAGGATGAATGGAGAGCCAAGAAGCGTGCGGCGAAGAACAAGAAGGAGCAGCCGGAAGAGCCGAAACTGCCCGTAAGATGTCTGACGCTAAACAACACCGTGGCGAATCTTGCCGAGCGACTGGCTAACACCGAAGGCAAGCACGCCTTCTCGTTTACCCCGGAAGCCGACACCGTGGCGCAGAAATGGAAGTCGGCAATGAGCGACTTCTCCGTAATGCTCCGACAGGCGTATGATGGTACGAGCTACGAGCGTGAGGCAAGAAGTGCAGAAGCTGTGAATGTGCATATAGACAGGCTGTTATGGAATGTGGTGATGTGCGGAACGCCTGATGCACTCTACCGTGTGGTGAATAACTATACGGATGGTTTTCAGAGCCGTATTACCGTGGCAAGAACTCCGGATAATACGTTTACTCCGTTGACGGATAATCTGTATGTGCTCACTGAACGCCAGCGCGACCGTATCATTCAGGTAGCCCATCTGCTGCCCCTGATGGAAGGCGAGGTGGAATTGCCGAAGCTGGAAGCCAAGGGTAGGGAGTGGCTGGAGCAGATTCGCCTGGAGACCATGAAGAATGATGACAAGGTGAAAGCCCGTCAGCGTTTTCGTATCTGTCCTACTACGATGAGAATGATGACCTGCATCCTGCTCTGCAAGGTAGCAGAGACGTTGATTCAGAAGCACGGTTTCCAGGGAGCTGAGAAGCTGTTGAAGCAGAATCCGCAGGGGTGGAAGGATTTAATCGTGAAGATGCAGACACCTACCATGATGGGGGTGTTCAATGTGCTGGCTGACTATCAGTTGGACAATGCGCTTTACTTCTTCCGTAGCCGCATCGAGGACGCATTCTCTTCGAAAGAATATTGCGGACAAACGACGTATGATCGCTCTCACCGAGGCAAAAACGACTCCATCTTCGAACGTTTGGACGTGACCTTCTCTTTCGAGCAGGCACAGCAGCAGAGCATTTCCGTAAAAGGGGCGAGTGTTACCAACGAGACTGTGAGACAGATGTTGAAGAACTGGAAGCGGCAGGGACTGATTGGAATTCTGCCTGACAAGCGTTATCAGAAAGTATCGTCTATAGTTTAAATCCGGTCATTTCCGGTCATGGTCATTTTCGGTCATGGTCATTTTCGGTCATTTTGGTTTTCTTATTCATTGAAATCCCTAATGACCGATTATGACCCCAAAAAATCAATTATCAATTTAAAAAAAATTAATCATTATGCATATTACTATATTTCGCCGTCGCTTCACTCCATGGGGTGTAGATGGCACAATGGTTATCAATGGTGTAATTGTCAGCGGCACAGTAGAACATCCTTATAATTACCTGCCAGCTGGCGATTATCTAATCTTACCATTACCTCTCAAGTTTAAGAAGAAGATAGAAGTGGACGTCAAGAAGAAGCACCATAAGAAAGAGAAGGAATTCAAGACTGAGATTGTAGAGGAGTATAAAACCATGCCCGTAATTCATAAGGGAAAACATAAAATTTTTCCGGTGGCTGGTAAGCCTTATATCACGGCTGGTTTAGGTCCGCTTGCATTGAAGTATGGAAGCATTGTAATGGGAAAGTCTTTAATGACGGGACTTGTGGCTTACGACGAAAATCTTTTCCAGAAGTTTTGCAAGAAGATTGAAGAGTTAGCTGATGAAAACGAAATAATTGACTTGCATATCAAATACTTGGGGGAAAAAGAAATTCCACAAAAGTATCTGGCATTTTTTCCAGGTAAAGTTTTATAGTTAACTGTATTTTTAGCAAGCTGTATTCATTAGTTAATTATACATTGTATATTATAAATTAATTCTATTATGCGCAAGATCAAGGAAATCATCATTCATTGTAGTGCGACCCGAGAAGGTCGCGACTACACCGTAGCCGACATCGACCGTTGGCATCGTGAACGTGGCTTTTTCTGCATCGGTTATCATTTCGTCATCTACCGTGACGGAAGCATCCACGTGGGCAGATCAGTAGAAGAGGTGGGTGCCCACTGCAAGGGTCACAACACCGTGAGCATTGGAGTATGCTACATCGGCGGCCTTTCCAAGGATGGCAAGCCGAAGGATACCCGAACCCCGGAGCAGAAGGCGGCGCTGAAAGCGCTCATTGAGCAGCTGAAGGAGGAATATCCCGAGGCTACGGTTCACGGGCACAATGAGTTCGCCAGCAAGGATTGTCCTTGCTTCGATGTGAAGGAGGAGTGGGGTGAGTAAATTCAGTTACCCTATGCGAGGGAAATCATGAAAGATACGAAAAAAAAGAGAATAAAAAAGCCTTGGTTGCCAAAATAGCAACCAAGGCTCATTATGTTAGAATCTAAAATATTCTTTGATTAGATCTGCTCGCTCCAATCCTCCTGGCTCTTACGAACGTAAGTCTGGTAACGGAGCTTAGCCATCTTCTCTGCCTGAGAGAAGAGCTCATCAGCCTCCTTAGGGAATGCCTTCTGTACAGAGAGGTAACGAACCTCACCGAGCAGGAAGTCGCGGAAGTTCTCCCAGTTTGGAGCCTTTGAGTCGAGTGTGAATGGGTTCTTACCCTCATCAGCCAACAGTGGGTTGTAACGCCACAAGTGCCAGTAACCGCACTCAACAGCCAACTCTTCCTCGTGCTGTGAACGACCCATACCGCCCTTACGCTTCAAACCGTGGTTGATACATGGTGCGTAAGCGATGATGAGTGATGGACCTGGATAAGCCTCTGCCTCGCGGATAGCCTTCAATGTCTGAGCATTGTCAGCACCCATAGCTACCTGAGCTACGTAGATGTAACCGTATGTAGTCTGCATCAAACCGAGATCCTTCTTACGGATACGCTTACCCTGAGCAGCGAACTGTGCGATAGCACCGAGAGGTGTTGACTTAGAAGACTGACCACCAGTGTTAGAGTAAACCTCAGTATCGAGTACCAAGATGTTAACATCCTCACCAGAAGCCAATACGTGGTCGAGACCACCGTAACCGATATCATAAGAAGCACCATCACCACCGATGATCCACTGTGAACGCTTAACGAGGTAGTGATCCAAAGTCTTGAGCTCCTTGCAGATAGGGCAACCCTGCTCAGCGCCGGCAGCGATGAGAGGCTTCAACTCTGCAGCAGCCTCCTTAGAACCCTCAGAATCGTTCATGTTAGCCATCCACTTGTCAGCTGCAGCTACGAACTCAGCAGGAACATGCTCCTGAGCCTTAGCCTCCTCGAGCAAGTGAGCGATACGCTCCTTCATCTTCTTGTTACCCATTACCATACCGAGACCGAACTCGCAGAAGTCCTCGAACAATGAGTTGTCGAATGCAGGACCCTGACCCTTAGCGTTCTTTGTATATGGAGTTGATGGGATAGAAGCTGAGTAGATTGAAGAACAACCAGTAGCGTTAGCAATCATCTGACGATCACCGAAGAGCTGAGAAATCAACTTAACGTATGGAGTCTCACCACAACCAGAGCAAGCACCAGAGAACTCGAACAATGGCTGAGCGAACTGAGAGTTCTTAGGGCTCTGCTTGATATCTACGAGATCCTGCTTAGAAGCAACGTTGTGTACGAGGTACTCCCAGTTAGCTGCTTCCTTGACCATATCCTCTGCATCAACGTTGAATGGAACCATTGTCAACGCCTTCTCACCCTTCTTACCTGGGCAGACGTCAGCACAGTTACCACAACCCAGACAGTCGAGTACTGAAGTCTCGATGCGGAAGTGCATGCCAGCCAAAGCCTTAGGTGCCTTAACGTCCTGAGTCTCGAGACCCTCGATGCCTGCGAGCTCCTCATCTGTCAATACGAATGGACGGATAGCTGCGTGAGGACAAACGAATGAACACTTGTTACACTGGATACAGTTCTCTACGTTCCATACTGGTACGAATGCCTCAACACCACGCTTCTCGAATGCTGCAGTACCGTTCTGCCATGTACCGTCAACTGTGTCGTGCTTAACGAAGTCAGAAACCTTCAAGAGGTCACCTGCCTGACCGTTGATAGGACGAACGAGCTCCTTAACGAATGCTGGAGCGTTATCCTCCTTAGCCTCATCGTCAGCGAGGTTAGCCCAAGCTGGATCTACTGTCAACTGCTTGTACTCACCACCACGGTCAACAGCGCCGAAGTTCTTGTCAACAACGTCCTGACCCTTCTTAGAGTAAGACTTAACGATGAATGCCTTCATCTGCTCTACAGCGAGATCCAAAGGAATAACCTCTGTGATACGGAAGAATGCAGACTGGAGGATGGTGTTGGTACGGTTGCCGAGACCAATCTCCTGAGCAATCTTAGTTGCGTTGATATAGTAAACAGTGATGTTGTTCTGAGCGAAGTAACGCTTTACCTTGTTAGGGATGAAGTTAACCAACTCCTCACCATCGAAGATAGTGTTCAACAGGAAGAAACCGTTCTTACGCAAACCACGTGTAACATCATACATGTGGAGATAAGCCTGTACGTGGCAAGCTACGAAGTTAGGAGTATTTACCTGGTATGCACTGTGGATAGGGCTGTCGCCGAAACGCAAGTGAGAGCAGGTGAAACCACCAGACTTCTTAGAGTCGTAAGAGAAGTATGCCTGGCAATACTTGTTAGTATTGTTACCGATGATCTGAACTGAGTTCTTGTTAGCACCAACAGTACCGTCAGCACCCAAACCGTAGAACTTAGCCTCGAACAAGTCGTCACCACCCATTGGGATCTCCTCCTCTTCTGGGAGAGAAGTGAATGTAACGTCATCAACGATACCTACTGTGAAGTGGTTCTTTGGCTGTGGCAACTCGAGGTTCTTGAATACAGCAACAATCTTAGCTGGAGTTGTATCAGAAGAACCGAGACCGTAGCGACCGCCAACGATCAATGGCTTGCGCTCGTCATCGTAGAGAGCTGACTTAACGTCGAGGTACAATGGCTCACCCTCTGCACCTGGCTCCTTAGTACGGTCGAGAACAGCGATACGCTTAACTGTAGCTGGGATTACCTTCTTCAGGAAGTCAACAGAGAATGGACGGTACAGGTGAACTGCAACCATACCAACCTTCTTGCCCTGCTTGTTCAAGTAATCGATAGCCTCGCGAGCTGGCTCTGTAGCAGAACCCATCAAGATGATGATGTTCTCAGCATCCTCAGCACCATAGTAGTTGAAGAGGTGATACTCACGACCAGTGATCTTAGTCATCTCCTGGCAGTACTTCTCTACTACCTCAGGGATTGCATCGTAGTAAGGGTTGCAAGCCTCACGGTGAGTGAAGAATGTCTCTGGGTTCTCAGCGGTACCGCGAGTAACAGGACGCTCAGGAGTCAAAGCACGGTTACGGAAGTCCTCGATGAACTCTTCCTTAACCAATGGACGGATGTCTTCCATATCCATCTCCTCGATCTTGTGGTACTCGTGAGAAGTACGGAAACCGTCGAAGAAGTTAATGAAAGGAACCTTTGTCTCCAATGTAGCCAAGTGAGGAACTGCAGAGAGGTCCATCACCTCCTGAACAGAACCAGAGCAGAACATAGCGAAGCCTGTCTGACGGCAAGCCATTACGTCCTGGTGGTCACCGAAGATACAAAGTGAGTGAGAAGCCAATGTACGGGCTGATACGTTGAACACGCAAGGAAGCAACTCACCAGCAATCTTGTACATATTAGGAATCATCAACAACAAACCCTGAGAAGCAGTGTAAGTTGAAGTCAAGGCACCAGCCTGGAGAGAACCGTGAACTGCACCGGCAGCACCAGCCTCAGACTCCATTTCCTGGATAGAAACTCGCTGACCGAAAAGGTTCTTACGACCTTTGGCAGCCCATTCATCTACATGCTCCGCCATTGGAGATGATGGAGTAATAGGGTAGATAGCAGCAACCTCTGTAAACATGTAGCTTACGTGTGCGGCAGCTGTGTTACCATCACAAGTGATAAATTTTTTCTCTTTAGCCATTTTACTTTTAGATAAAATATTAAAAATGTTTTGTATTTAATTCTTCTTTCGAAATCTCATTAATATAGGAATCCCAAGAGCCATAACGGAATCTTGTTGTCCTTGCCCACCTCCGTATTGTAACGGGCATAGATGGTATCTGGATTACTACGCATCTTGTTGGGAGTTTGTGCATCACAGATTCTGAATTTTCTGTTGCCATCCACTGTATAATAGTGGTCTTTACCGCCCTGGTGAACTTTGTGGTCTTTCCAAAGTGAATTGACGAAGAATGTTTCCATCACTTCCTGCTTGTCAATCTGTATAGGATAGATCGCGTACATCAAGTTAGTATTATGCATCATCACCTTGGATGGTTTCTTCGGAAAATCCTGCCCCTCCGGATAGATCATGTTGATGAGTCTGGAATCAGCCAGATACTTAATGTAGTTCATCACGGTTGCCCTACTTGTATTGATGCTTTCGGCCAGCTGGCTCACATTGGGAGCCTTGGCGCCTTCGACAGCCAACTCGTAGAACAGGCGTTTTATTTTTGGCAGATACTTCAGTTCTATCTGCTTGATGAGGAGGATGTCAACCTCGGTCATCATATTCATTGTCTTTAGTAGATTCTCTGTGAAGTTACGCTGTTCCAAGAAGAATGGGTAGAAGCCATGATGCAGATAATCATTGAAGTATTTCATCGGACTCACCTTGGGAAGGATCTGCTTGATGATGTGTTCATGATTGCGGAGTATATCTTCGAGCTCGTATGGCTGGAAATCGTTGCCCGTCTTCAGATTGATATATTCTCTGAATGAGAAGCCACGGAGATTGTAACTCTTCACGATGCCATTGAGTTCAGGATTCTCTTCCTTCAAGCGCATGACGCTGGAACCTGTAAACACAATCTTCAATTCAGGATACAAGTCGTAACATTTGCGGAGTTCCTTGCTCCAGTCCTGCTGCTTGAAAACCTGATCTATCAGAAGTGTGCGTCCACCTTGATTCACAAAGTCACCTGCAAAATCGGCAATACCTCTGCTCTGGAAATAGAAGTTGTTCATGTTCACATACAAGCACTTGCGATCGTATGGCCCAAAGTGTTCCTTGGCATACTGGAGGAGAAAGGTAGATTTGCCTACGCCTCTAGTGCCTTTGATGCCAATCATACGATCGTTCCAGTCAATCTCATCCATCAAGGTTCGTCTGACTGGAGCATCTGTATGCTCAACTAGGTATGTATGTGTTTTGAAGAATGCTTCTTCCATGCGTTTAATATTGATTCATATTTGTTTTTTACGATGCAAAGGTAATAATATATTTTAAATTTGCAAACTCTAGATAGCAAAAACTAACATTTTTTTCATTATTTAGCACTTTTCTAAGTAAAACTTACCTTCTTTTGCCGTTTTTATCTCAATAATTTGTATCTTTGCAGTATGAAACTACATATCTTCAATCCAGAACACGATTTGGCATTGGCCGCTCATTTGCGACAGTTTACCGCTCCACATGCAGGAAGACAGTTGCGAAGCGACCTTGCATTTATTCCTGCCTTGTGGGCAGATCAGGGTGACTTGGTGCTTGTTGACGACATCGACAATGCACGCGACAAGGTGCGCCATTTGGGGGAGCATCTGATAGAAAAAGTTGAGTTTATAACCAAACTGCAGCTTGAGCATCTGCTTAAGACGGAGTTTATAGACTGCGTGCATCCTTGGGGATGGGACTTGAGTCTGAAAGGCGAGCTGGAACGTATCGGTTTGCCGGAGATTATGCTGCCTACTGATGAGGTATTAGATAAGGTACGCGCGATAAGCAGCCGCCAATGGGCTGCTGAACATCTGCAGCAGAATGTAGTGTATGCAGATAACTTTGCTCTGGTTAAGGAATGCGTGATGAAGTGGGGCAAGGCTGTAGTCAAGGCTCCTTGGAGCAGCAGTGGAAGAGGCGTGAAATATGTTTCTGCCGATGAGTTCCGGACAAATGGTGAATATCCGGCTTTCCAACGCTGGGTAAGCAACATCATCTTCCGGCAGGGTGGTGTTACCGTAGAACCCTATTATAATAAGGTGAAAGATTTCGGTATGGAATTCGAGATGCGTGACGGCAAGGTACACTATCTGGGACTCTCGCTCTTCGACACTGTCAAAAATGCCTATACCGGTAACTTGCTCTGCTCTGAAGAAGAGAAGATTGAAATGATGAAGAAATACATCAGTGAAGATGCGCTTCTCTCTGCAAGACAGAAAATTATAGATATAGTTGAGCCCGCGTTAAAGGAAAACTATAACGGACCATTTGGAGTAGATATGATGATTGCTGCAAAGGATGGTCAGTTTGAGCTTGTATCCTGTATCGAATTGAATCTTCGCAGAACGATGGGGCATGTGGCTCTAGAGTTAGCCAAGATAGCCAAGCCTCAGAGTCTGATGCGTGTTGACTTTGATGGTAACAGATATCATTTGCGTGTGTTGCCAGGTAATGAGGCAGTTAACGAGTCTTAAATTTTAGCCTTCCGATGCAAGGAATCGCAGCAACTTGCATTTCATAGACAGATTATCAACAAAATTAAAAGATTATGAAAAAGAGAAATGACAGTAAGATAACTATGGCAGCCCTGATGATGATGGCTGCAATGGCTATGACTTCTTGTGCTAGCAGCAAGAAAATAAACGGTGATTCCAATGCAAGCAAGGACAGCGAAATGGGTAAGAATGAAGAGGATTTGGATAATAGCTATCTTGTTCTTTCTGACACCCAGCAGGATATAGTGAAGAAGAACAATGCGTTTGCGCTTCGCCTCTTCAATAAGGTTACAGATATGGAGTCTAAGGTGATTTCACCTATGAGCGTATCTTATCTGATGGGGATGCTGGCAAATGGTGCGGATGGAATCACGCAGCAGGAGATATTGAAAGCTATCGGTTGCGAGGGAGTTTCAGTCAGCGATCTGAATGAGCTTTATAAGGCTATGCTTCTTACTGCTAACAAGCAGGATAAGCAGACAACCGTGAATATAGCTAATTACATTGCCGTAAACAAGAACTTCCAGCTCAACAAGGATTTCTGTCAGAAAGTGAGCGATAGTTATTTGGCTGGTATCGAAAGTCTTGATTTCACCTCTTCCAAGTCAACTGACCGCCTCAATGGCTGGTGCAAGGAAAAGACCAACGGCATGATTCCGCGTATTATTGATCAGGTTTCAGCCGATGCAGTATCGTATTTGATGAATGCCATCTATTTCAAGGGAATATGGCAGAACAAGTTCAATGCCAAGGACACCAAGCTGGAGAACTTCCGTGGCTATACACGTGATATTCAGAAAGTAGAGATGATGCATCAGGTAAAGAAGCTCTCCTATGCAGAGAACAAGGATTTCAAGGCTGTAGATCTTCCTTATGGTAATGGTAGCTATCGCATGCTGGTACTTCTGCCAAATGAGGGCAAGAATATCCAGGAAATGATGAAAGGATTGGATGAAGAGAAGCTGAATCAGATTTCGCAGAATATGGAAAACTGTATGGTGAATCTCAAGTTGCCTAAATTTACCATCGAGCAGGAACTGCCTCTGAATGCGATCATCAGTGATTTGGGTGCTCCTTCTATGTTTGTGGCAGGCAAAGCGAACTTCAGTCATTTTGCTGACGGCAATTTCTTTGTAAGCAAGATGCTTCAGAAGGCAAAGATTGAGGTGAATGAGCAGGGAACAAAGGCTGCTGCAGTAACAGCTGCCGTGATGCTGACAGCCATGGCACCTGAGGAGACAAGAAATGTGGAGTTCATCGCTGACCGTCCATTCGTGTATATGATTCAGGACAGTCAGAGTGGCGGTATCCTTTTTATGGGACAATATTGCGGAACAAATTAATTCTCAAGAATAACAGAATAAAAAAATCCCTTAGGCTTGTGGAAGTCTAAGGGATTTCTTTTTATCCGAATTTCTCAACGAACTCATCTTCCGTGATGATAGGGATGTTGAGTTCGTGTGCCTTCTTGTTCTTTGAACTCTGCGAGGCAGCATCGTTATTAATCAGATAGTTGGTACTCTTGCTTACGCTTCCCGTCACCTTGCCACCTTGACTCTCGATGTAGGCCTTCAACTCGTTGCGGTTTTTATAATGATGAACATCGCCCGTTACAACAAAGGTCAAGCCGTCGCAGGCGCTTCCTTTCTCCACCGGTTCTTGCTCTACGATTTCCAGTTCCTTCATCAGATTCTGTACATGAGCGAAGTTTGTATCGTCCTTGAACCAGCCAATGAACTTGGCGCTCTTTTCCGGTCCGATGCCGTCGATGCTGGCAAACTCATCGTCAAACATGCAGAGACGGGCGGTCTCTATCAGTTCTTTTACCGGATAGCGCCCGATGAGCTTTTTGGCTACATCGCCTCCGCAGAGAGGAATGTTGAGGGCATAGAGCAGATGACGACCATCTGTATTTCGGCTTTTGCGGATGCTTTCCAGCATATTGCCTATACTCTTCTTTCCGAATCCTTCCCAGGAAGAGATGACATAGGCATGATCGGAAAGATGATAAAAGTCTGCATATTCACTGATCAAGCCTTCGTTTACCAGCTTCCAGATAGTCTGTTCTGAGATTCCTTCTATGTTCAGGCCTTCCTTGCTCACGAATCTGGCAAACTTCTTAATCTGCTTGGCTGCACAATGTGGGTTGGTGCAATGCAGAGTCTTCGTACCGCTTTCGCTTTCTCTGACGATAGCTTCTGCATGGCAGACAGGACACACTTCAGGAATTTCAAAAACACCAAGTGATTCTGTCACATTGATCACCTTGGGGATAATCTTGTTGGCCTTGATTACCTGCAATCGGGTTCCCTTGCCTCCGATACCCAAACGCTCGCATTCACTTACATTGCAGAGAGAGGCACGCTGAACAGTTGTGCCTTCCAGTTCTACAGGCTTGAAGACAGCCACAGGAGTGATGGTATTGGCTGCACACGACCATTCGATGTGGTCGAGTTCGGTATCGGCGTGCTCATCTTGCCATTTGAAGGCGTAACCGGCTCTTGTTGCATGATGACCTGTTACGGAACCTGTAGCAGCATAGGAGGTATCATCGTAGCAGATGACGAGACCATCTACCGGGAAAGGATTCTTCTTATTGGTCACCTTAGCTGTGAAAGCATCAATTTCCTGTTGAATGTTTTCGGTAGTTGGCAGCTCTATGTTCTGGCGCTCTACCGGATGGAAACCCAGTTCTTCCAACCACTGCATTCTTTTGCCCCATGATGTGATTTCTTGTTCGCAATAAACCAGGGTGAAAGGAATCCATTGGATATGGCGCTGCTTTACTTCTTCTACATCTTTCAAAGAAAGAGATCCGGATGCAAGATTGCGGGGATTGGCATAATCACCTTCGCTTTCGATGATAAACTGCTCGAAGTCAGCATAGGAGATGACTGCCTCGCCACGAATCACGAGATGTCCCTTTTCTTTGATGGACTGCGGAATACCACTGATAGCTGGTGCCAGATGCGTAATGTTGGTGCCAATATGACCATTACCGCGAGTCACCACCTTGGTTAGTTTGCCATTGTCGTATGTCACAACCAAGGTGAGGCCATCCAGCTTCCAGGAAATCCAGATAGGGCGGTCTTCTGCCCACTTAACGAGGTCGCTGACCTTCTTGGTCTTTGCCAGAGAGAGAGCTGCGAACTCGTGTTCTTCCTTCTGACCGACGATCGTATCTTCAGAAACTTTGTTGGTAGGGGAGTCGGGGAGAATTTCACCGGTTTCCTCTTCCAGCTTCTTGAGTTGGTCAAACAGGGCATCCCATTCGTAATCGGTAAGGATTTCCCCTTTGCCGTTATAATAAACATCAGAAGCTTGGTTCAGTTGATTGACCAAGCTTCTCATTCTATTTAATTTATCCTCCATAATGTCTATAAATCGTTATTGTATTTGTGGCTGTATCGTTTGCTTTTCGAAAGCAAAGCGCATACCTCTGTTCCCATAGTTAATTCTTCCGCAGATGCAGAAGCCCATGGAAGAGAGCAAGTTGATCATCGGAAGATTATCGAAATTGGTATCTACCTTGATGCTAGGAACCTTTTCTACCTCGCAGAGACTATTCACCTTATTAATAAATATACGTGCGAAACCCTCACGCTGATATTTAGGCAACGTAGCAAAGCGGTGTATTACATAATAATCGCCTGTGGTAAGCCAGTCGCCATCGATAAAATCGTACTGTGGTTCACCATTGAGTGCTACTGCACCATAGACAGCCACCTCGCCATCTACGGTAAGTACGTATGCATTACCATTGTTGATGTCGTCTTTTATATCGTGCTCGGCAGGATAATCATTAGTCCACTGATGACGTCCTGATGCAATCATAGAGCGACGAGCCTGGTCAATGATGTTCCAACACGCCTCAAAGTCCTTAATATATGCAGGTCGAAAATCGGTCTTCATTTCTTTGTATATTCACTTAATTATTTATAATCGGGTGCAAATTTAACAAAAAAAAACGAATTAAAAGTACAAACGAAGAAAAAACTGCATTTTTACCCGCATTTTTCCTTTAATTTCTGGTTTTTTCATCTTTTCGGTAGTTAAAATGCGCTATTATCTCTTAAGTTTAACAAGTAAAATATAACGCCCTGTGAGGACAAAAACATAAATCTCTTCATGCTTTTGCCTGACAGGGCGACTTCCCTTAGAGTGCTAAAGTCTTATCAAGTTCGGCGATAATAGCATCCTTCTGGTCCTTGATGTGCTGACCTATGAATACAATCTTGATCATACGGTCACCAAGTTTCTCATCCCATTCCTTCTCGAGCTGCGGATTGTTCTTGCGCAGTTCTGCGAGCTGGTCGGCTGGCATTGTTGCGAGCCACTGACCAGCCTGCTTGACTGTCTTCTGCTGACCAGCCTGCTCGAAAACATAGCACATATCTGGTTCATCAGCAAAATAGCAAATACCCTTGGCACGAACGATGTCACGAGGCCATTTTCTTGCAACAAACTCATCGAAGAGAGCCAGGTCGAATGCCTTGCGGCGATAATATACGAAGGTTCCGATACCATATTCCTCAACCTCGCCACCTTCGTGGTCATGGTCATGATCGTGATGATGGTGGTGGTGGTGACCATGTTCATGATCCTCGTGATCGTGATGGTGATGCTCATGTTCGTCCTCTTCTTCATCATGATGGTGATGCTCGTGCTCGTCCTCTTCTTCATCATGATGGTGATGATGCTCATGCTCTTCTTCATCATGGTCCTCTTCTCCGCTTCGTTCAGATTCGATTTCCTGAATCCAGCCTGCTGATGTAGCAACAGTCTGCCAGTCAAACTTGTGAGTATTGACAATCAGATCGAGATCTACATCACCATAGTTGCATTCGAAGATTTCTGCCTTAGGCTGGATGGCACGGATAATCTGCTTCAGGTGCTCCAACTCCTTAGGCTCTACTTCTGCCGCCTTGTTCAGCAGGATGATGTTACAGAATTCCATCTGCTGGATGACGAGAGAAGCGAGATCCTCCTCATCAAGGTTTGGCTTCATCAAATCAGAACCATTGGCAAACTCGTCCTTCATACGAAGTGCATCAACTACAGTAACGATGCTGTCTAGGCGCAAGATACCGTTCTTGATATACTGAGGACCCAGAGATGGGATAGAGCAGATGGTCTGTGCGATAGGTGCTGGCTCGCAGATACCGCTTGCTTCAATTACAATATAGTCGAAACGCTTCATATCTACGATTTCCTTGAGCTGTTCTACAAGGTCCATCTTCAAGGTACAGCAAATACATCCATTCTGGAGTGAAACCAGGGAATCATCCTTCTGACCTACCACGCCACCTTTCTCTATGAGCGCTGCATCAATATTCACCTCACCGATATCGTTGACGATAACGGCAAATTTGATACCCTTCTTGTTAGCCAAAATCTTGTTGAGCAGGGTAGTTTTACCACTGCCCAGATAGCCTGTCAAAAGCAGGACTGGAACTTCTTTATTGTTCATAAATTCCTCTTTTTATAGTGTTATACTTTAATTACAAATTATAGTGTTATACTTTAATTACAAAAACGGGAGCAGCAAATAACATGCCACTCCCGCCTTATGAAAAGTTAATTATTACTTACGATAGTTATCAAGACCCTTATGCAAGAAGTCAAGATAGGCACTGACATCCTCCTTGAAGCTGAATGCAGCATTCAGAGGATTTCCCTCATTATCCACTGGAATGTAGAATGGCTGAGCATTAGCACCAAACTTGCTTGCCTGCAAGTAGCTCCACTTGTCACCGATGGTTCTCAATGTACGCTTTTCGCCATTGAAAGTCACCTCCATAGGCTGTGACAATGGAGTCTTGTCATCTACATAGAGAGAGATGAGTACGTAGTCCTTTGTCAAAATGTCAGTAACACTAGGGTCTGTCCATACAGAAGCCTCCATCTTACGGCAGTTGACACAACCGTAGCCGGTAAAGTCAATCAGTACAGGCTTGCCTGCTGCCTTTGCTGCTGCCATACCTTCCTCGTAGTCCTTATAGGCAGGTTCCACCACCTTGGTGTTAAGGTTGAAATCCTGGGTATTTACAGGTGGAGCAAAAGCACTTACAGCCTTGCATGGAGCACCCCAAAGACCAGGAATCATATAAACAGAGAAAGCCAAAGAACAAAGACCAAGCATAATGCAAGCTACTGGCATTGGCTTGTTGAGGTCACCGCCGATAGCATCTACCTGGAATTTCAACTTGCCAATGAGGTAGAGACCGAGCAGGCCGAAGATGACAATCCAGAGTGAGAGGAATACCTCGCGATCCATAATGTGCCAGCCATAAGCCAAATCTGCTACAGACAAGAACTTCAAAGAGAAAGCAAGCTCAATGAAACCAAGCACAATCTTGATGGTCTCCATCCAGGAACCAGACTTAGGAGCTGACTTCAACCAAGATGGGAAGAGTGCAAAGAGGGTGAATGGCAAGGCGAGAGCAAGGGCAAAACCAAACATACCAATGGTTGGCGCCAACCAGTCACCCGATGTAACTGTCTGTACCAGAAGTAAGCCGATGATAGGAGCGGTACAAGAGAAACTTACGAGCACGAGTGTGAACGCCATCAGGAAGATGCTGATGAGTCCGGTTGTGCTGGAAGCTTTATTATCTACAGCATTTCCCCAACTGTCTGGCAACTTGATTTCGAACCATCCGAAGAATGAGAATGCGAAGACTGCCAGAAGCAAGAAGAGGATAATGTTGAACACGGCACTTGTACTAAGAGCATTGAGGGTACTAGGACCTGCGATGGCAGTAACGGTGAGACCGAGTGCCAAGTATATGATGACAATACTCAAACCATAAGTGATCGCATCGCGGATACCCTTCTTCTTGTCATTCTTGGCACGCTTCAGGAAGAAGCTTACTGTCATCGGAATGATAGGCCAGATACATGGCATTACAAGAGCGAGCAAACCGCCCACAAAACCGATAATGAAGATATAGAAGAGTGAATGGTTGGCAATGTCATTGTTGCCACCAAACGCCTGAAGCTCCTTTACAACCGGTTTCCACCAAGCCTTAGCATCATCACCATCTACAGAGAATGAAGAATCAATATTAGCTGTGCTATCTACTTTCTCTGCTACGGCAAGTTGAGCCAAAGAGTCTGCTTTCGCCTTAGCGATAGCTGCTGGATCTTCAGCCTTTCCGTTAGCATTCGCATCTTCAGAGCTGACAGCATCCTTGCCATCTACAGCAGGAGATTTACCACTATGCTTGAAGCTTGCCTCGCTAGGTGGAAGACAATTCTGGTCGCTGCAAGCGCCATACTCTAAATAAGCATCGATAAGATAGTTAGGCTTGGTGAACTTCACTTTCTGTACGAAAGTAGCGCTACCCTCGAAGAAGCGTAACTTCATCTCAAAGAGAGGGTCGAACTTTGAAATTTCATGGCCACGAGCCTGCAACTTGCCTACGAGTTCTACACCGTCAAGCTTGTTTACGTTAAAAGTGGCTGAAATAGGTCCGTCTGCGCCCAAACCTGTAGAATAGACATGCCATCCCGGTTGGATCTTTCCATTAAACACGATTTCCGCTACAGCGGTTCCATTGGTCTTGAGCGAGGTAGAGAACTTCACAGGGTTCATCATCTGCGCATGAGCCAATATTACTACGAAGAGTAACTGTAAAACTGCAATAAACTTTTTCATTTTTATTTATGTACTAATTTTGATTGCAAAGATACTAAATTTTGTTTTAAATACGGCTATGAACCAAGTACGGTTACTAGTCTTTTAGTTTTTTTTAGAAAAAAATGCTATAAAATCATCACGTCGTCTTGGTAATATTGCAAAAAAACTGTAATTTTGTAGCCAAATTGCGAATGAGGAAGAGAAGATTATACATATTCAGTCTCTGGATAGCTACATTGAGCATATTGCTATCCACGGTGATGACCCATCATCACCACATGGGGCGTATCTGTATGATTCAGGAGCAATGTGAGCAGGATGGCAACATCAATGATGAGCATACCGACCATCATGATCAGGAAAATGATAGCGATCGTGAGAACTGTAGCGTTCGTCAAATGCATCAGTTTGTAGTCAATTCCAAGATGGTGAAGGGTATCCGCAAGTTGCTGGTAGATGAGAACCATCAGCTTATGGTTCTGTCCTGTTCTTCCCTTTTAACCCTCCCTCGTCTCTCACTCATTTCTGTGAGATGGCAGCATGTGGCAGCTTCTCCGCTTGTTGAGGGGTTGGCGGCAGGCTATAGCAGACGGGGACCTCCTTCTATTTTATGATTTTACAAGTTTGCCACTTGGTTGCAAAAATCGGTTTGAAGATTCGAATGCAACTGAGTTGCAAGATTTTTCGTGTACTTTTGCCAACGGATTTTTTATAAGATTCGTTGTGTGAAACTGTAGTGTAGAATTATAAAATAGAAGGAAAAAAACAAGCATGAAAAGAATAATTTTGATTGTCGCCGTTACGGCGATTGCCTGGGCTGGATTCGCTTTCTTTGGGAAGCAGACCGGTTCTGAGGCTCATGCACACGAGGAGCATGAGCATGAAGAAGTAGTAGATTTTGATCATATTCCGTTGACTGCCAAGCAGGTCAGCACCGTAGATTTGAAGATGGGTGAAGCTGTGGAGCGTGAGATGGATGCTACCATAGAAGCGAAAGGATCGCTCGTACTGCGTGCACAGGCGATGGGTGATGTTGCCTCTTTGATGGGCGGTATCGTGAAATCTATTTTTGTTAAAGAAGGGCAGCTTGTTCATAAAGGACAGGTTGTCGCTACCGTTGAAAATACAGATGTGGTAAGTCTTCAGCGCGAGTATTACTCTGCAGCCAAGGAGTGTGAACTTGCCAAGGCTGATTTGGAGCGCCAACTTCTGCTCAGTAAGCAGGGAGCAGGTGTGAAGCGTACCTTACAGCAGACCAAGAAAGATTACCAAGTGGCTCATGCCAATCTTTTGGGTATTGGCAGGCAGCTCAGCCAAATGGGTATTTCTACTTCCGCTGTATCCAAAGGCAAGTTTACCACAGCGTTCCCTTTACATGCGCCTATCTCCGGCATCGTGAGTGAGATGACTGCCAGTCTGGGAAGTTATGCTGATATGCAGACTCCTCTGATGAAGATTAGAAACACCCAGGCAGTGGAATGTGACCTCAATGTCTTCGAAAAGGATTTGGCGAAGATCAAGGTGGGCAATCGGGTGACCATAAACCTGACTAATCAGCCTGGCGTAAAGCTTTCAGGCACGGTATATGGCATGAACCAATACTTTAACGATAATTCGAAATCCGTTGCTGTTCATGTAAAATTGGATGCGGCTAGCGTGAAGAGTTATCTGCATTCTTCTTCAGGCAACACTCATGGCGGAAAGCTTTTCGCAGGTATGTATGTAAGCGGAAAGATAGCTACAGGCAGCCAGCAGTGTCTCGCCTTGCCATCCCATGCAATTGTGAGCGCAGATGGAAAGCAGTATGTCTTCGCTCTCAATGGAGCTCCTAGCAAGGGTAACTACAGCTTCTCCCGTCATGAGGTGACCACAGGCGCTTCGGATGGTAAATATACAGAGGTGAAGCTTTGCAACCATCTGCTGAAGGGCAAGGATGGAGCTGCCGGCAAGAAGATTGTAACCGAGAACGCTTATTATCTGGCTTCGCTTACAGGCGAACATAGCGAGCATGCACATTAAGCTTTAATAGTTTTCAACGAATCATTTTTAGATTAAAGCTTATGTTTCAGAAACTTATTACTTATTCCATTCGCCACAAACTGGTGATTGGAGTACTCTCTATAGCCCTGGCGATATGGGGTGTATGGTCGCTGGTGCATCTGCCATTCGATTCCACCCCGGATATTACAGATAATCAGGTGCAGGTTATCACCCAGGCTCCTTCGCTGGGAGCCCAGGAGGTGGAGCAATATGTAACCACTCCTGTAGAGATGGCGCTTGCCAATATCCCCCGTATCCAGGAACGCCGTAGCATTTCAAGAAGCGGCCTCTCGGTCATCACGCTTGTCTTCGACGATGCCGCCGATATCTATTGGGCACGTTCGCAGGTGAGTCAGGTGGTGGAACAGTTGGAGAAAGAACTGCCAAAGAACACCGAAACCGAGATGGGACCTATTGCCACCGGATTAGGCGAAATCTACCACTATACCATTCGTGCCAAGGAGGGATACGAGCATAAATACTCGCTCACCCAACTGAGAACCATGCAAGACTGGATTGTGCGCAAACAGCTTTCCGGAACCCCGGGCATTGCCGAAGTAAGCGGTTGGGGCGGCTATGTCAAGCAATACGAGGTGGCTATCAATACCGACCAGCTGAACGCCAGCGGAGTCTCCGTGAGCGAGGTGTTTGATGCCTTGCAGCGTAACAATGCCAATACGGGTGGCAGCTACATCGAGCAGAATTCCAACCAGTATTATATCCGAGGCATCGGTGTGGTGAAGAATCTGGAGGATGTTGCCAATATCACGGTGAAGACGGTGGATGGAACACCTGTCAAGGTAGGTGATGTGGCAAAGGTTCAGTTGGGCCATGCTACCCGTTTCGGAGCCGTTACCCGCAATGGCGAAGGCGAGGTAGTGGCTGGTATTGCCATCATGCTCAAGGGCGAGAACTTCCAGGAAGTTATCAAGAATGTAAAGGAACGAATCAATCAGATTCAGAAATCACTTCCGGAAGGAGTGGTGATCGAACCGTTTATCGACCGAACCAACCTGGTGGACCGAGTAGAGGGCACCATCGCCCGCAACCTGATTGAAGGCGGACTTATCGTCATTTTCGTACTTGTGATCTTCCTGGGTAACTGGCGAGCCGGACTTGTCGTAGCAAGTGTCATCCCACTGAGTATGCTCTTTGCCTTCGGTATGATGAAGACCTTCGGCATCGACGGAAACCTGATGTCGCTGGGAGCCATCGACTTTGGTATGATAGTGGATTCTGCGGTCATCATTGTTGAAGCTGTGGTGACACATATCAATACCGGTCATTTCTCGCAGCCGGAAGTTCGTGCTGCTTATCTTGCTCAATGTCAGAATGGTGGAGCTGCAACCCCATTTGCCCTGACTCAGAAACAGATGGACGAGGAAGTTCATTTCTCTGCTTCCCGAATCCGACAGAGTGCTGCGTTCGGTGAAATCATCATTATGATTGTATATATTCCGCTGATGACACTGGTAGGAATCGAAGGAAAGATGTTCCGTCCGATGGCACTTACCGTATTCTTTGCCATTCTGGGAGCCTTCATTCTCTCGCTTACCTATGTGCCGATGGCAAGTTCGCTGATGTTAAGTCGAAAGGTTCATACCCGAAAAACATTCTCCGACCGCGTGATAGAGAAGTTGCAGGCATGGTACCGTCCGGTTCTTGACTGGGTCTTGGCACGTAACAAGGATGTCATCACTGGTGCTGTGGCTCTTTTCTGCGTCAGTGTCGTGGGCTTCAAATATCTGGGAGGCGAATTCATCCCAAGTCTGGAAGAAGGAGACTTTGCCGTGGAGATGAGTATGTCGCAGGGAACTTCATTGTCGCAGATGGTGGAGAGTTGCACCAAGGCTGAAAAGCTGCTCAAGAAGGAATATCCTGAGATTAAGCAGGTAGTTAGCCGAATAGGTAGTGCAGAGATTCCTACCGACCCGATGCCGGTAGAACGTGCCGACATCATGATTGCACTGAAACCGAAGGCTGAATGGACCTCTGCCAAGACTACTCCAGAACTGATGGAGAAGATGGAGGAAACCTTGAGTGCCATTCCTGGATTGGAAGCAGAGATTTCTCAACCTATCCAGATGCGCAACAATGAGCTGCTGACAGGTATCAAGCAGGATGTGGCTATCAAGATATTTGGCGAAGATCTGGACGTGCTCACTCAGCAGGCAGGAAAGGTGAAGAAGATGATAGAAGGTGTGCCGGGCGTGAGTGGTATCTTTGTGGAGGAAGTTGCCGGTTTGCCTCAGATCCAGGTAAAATACAACCATGAGAAGATGGCAGCCTACGGGGTTAGTGTGGATGATATCAGTGAGATATTGGAAACCACCTTTGCCGGAGCCGTGGCTGGTTCTCTCTACGAAGGAGACAAGAAGTTTGATATTGTGCTCCGCATGGATCCTTCGCAGCGCAACGTAGAGACGCTTGAGCAATTGAGCATACCTCTCAAGGATGGTACGAATATTCCGTTGTCCCAGGTGGCAGATATTGATTATTCACCAGCGCCGGCTCAGGTTTCTCATGAAGATGGTGCCCGCCGCATCTACGTTGGATTCAACGTGAAGGGCAGGGATGTGCAGAGTACCGTGGAGGACATCCAGGAGATTCTCGATGAGAAGCTGAAGTTGCCGGATGGCTACTATTATAATTATGGTGGTGAATTTGAAAACCTGCAGAGTGCAACCAACCGTCTGATGGTAGTGATACCGATAGCGCTTGTCATTATCTTGCTGTTGCTCTATGCTACGGTGAAGAATGTCCGAGAGTCGCTCTTCATCTTCTCAGCCATTCCGCTGGCAGCCATCGGAGGCGTCTGGGCTTTGTGGCTCAGAGGAATGCCTTTCAGCATCTCGGCAGGTGTCGGCTTCATAGCCCTCTTTGGTGTAGCGGTGCTCAATGGAATCGTACTTATCGGACAGATGAACCAGATGCAGCGTGAAGAAAAGACTGCTGACAAACTGTCAGCATCCATTGGAGTTACAGAATTGATTCATCATCGCATCATCGAGAGCTGTATGGTTCGCTTGCGTCCTGTCTTGATGACGGCACTTGTTGCCTCTATGGGTTTTCTGCCGATGGCACTTTCCCAGGGTGATGGAGCAGAGGTACAGCGCCCACTGGCTACGGTGGTGATAGGTGGTCTGATAACCAGTACACTGCTCACCTTGCTGGTGTTGCCTGCTATCTACAAGACATTCACCAGGAAATAGGCTTTTTAGAAGATAACATAAAAACATTTAGGATGAACAATAGAAAAAAGAAAACTATATTCGGGCTGGCAGCAGTTTTGATGCTGCTGGCCCCTTCAGAGGCAAAGGCTCAGCTTTTCGATGCCACCATTCCTGGCACGAAGATGACTTTGGAGCAGTGTTTCCAGTTGGCTGATAAGCAGAACCTGACGTTGCAGGCTGGACGAAAATCGATAGAACGTGCCAAGGTAATGGAAGGAACGGCATGGGATGTGGACAAGACAGAGATTGCTTTCGGACAGAATCCGGCTTCAAGCGGCGATACCGATAATGCTCTTGCATTTTCACAGGGCATTGAATTTCCAACGGTTTATACCGCCCGCCGTGGTCAGCTGAAGGCAGAAACTCAGGCAGAGAAAAGTCGTCTGGGTGTAACTAATCAGCAGATTAAGCTTGAGATTGCTTCTGCTTATTATGCGATGCTCTATCAGACCCATCGTCTGAGCATCCTTCAGCGACAGGATTCTATCCTCGACCGTTATTGCGATGTAGCCGAGAAGCGTTACAAGGCGGGAGAAGCCAGACAGCTGGAGTTCCTTACTGCCGAGCGCTTGCGTAATGAAAACCATTTGGAGATTGTAAACGTGAAGAGTGAGGCAGAGAACAAGCAGTTGGAACTGATGGCATTATTAAATACCGATCAGCCAGTTTTGCCTGCCGAATCTTATCTCATTGCACTGGAATCTCCTGTCAGCGGAACCTTCAACTATCAGCAGACAGCAGGTGCGCAGTATCAGCAAGACCGTCTGAAGGCACTCGATAAGGAGGTGAAGTGCGCCAAGACGGGTTATGCGCCATCACTTTCGCTTTCGCTTCGTACCCAGGCACTCATTTCCAGTTGGGATCCTTACCACATCGACCGTCAGCGTTTTACCAAGGGTAACTTCTTCGGCTTTGAGATTGGAGTAGGCGTGCCTCTCTTCTACGGCGCTACCAAGGCAAAGGTGAAGGCTGCCAAGAAGGATCGTGAGGTAGCAGAACTGGAGATGCAGCAGGAGCGGAGAGAAAAGGAACGTGATTATCGCCTAGGCTACAACCGTTTCCAGAATGCAGCCAAGCGCATGGCTTATTATAACGGCGAGAACATTTCTAAGGCAAAAGAAATCGTTCGCCTTAGTACTGCCGAGTATGAGAGTGGCGAGATCAGCTATGTGGAATATGCCAATGCCTTGCAGGAAGCGATAGATATGGGTATGAAGCAGGCTGATGTCATCAATGAATATAATGAGGCAGCCTTGGCTTTGCTGGGGCTTTCGAATCATCTGTAAGAAACAAAAAAAAGGGTGTGTCATAAGCCACATCCCATACGCCCTGAAAGGGCAGAAGCTCTTAGCCCAGGGCAGCGCCCTGGGTTTTAGAATAAATACAACAAAGTCGCCCTGAAAGGGCAAAAGCATTCAATTTCAGAGCTTTTTGTCCTTTCAGGGCGTATTGGGTAATTTCAACCGTACAGGTCGAATCTTTTCTATATGAATTTAGAACACTCTTCCGAAGATAATCTTGATGAAAGTCTTGCCTAAGATTCTGGCATCAAACCACCATGAACGATGCTCCAGGTAGTATAGGTCCATATCCAGGCGGCGCAACATCTTCTCCATCGTATCTGTGTATCCGTTATAGAGGGTTGCGTAGGAAGTAACACCAGGGCGAATCTGATACAGATTCTTATATCTAGGGTCACGTTCCATAATCTGGTCTATGTAGAACTTTCGTTCGGGTCTTGGACCAATAAACGACATATCGCCACAAATCACGTTCCAGAGTTGAGGAAGTTCATCCAGATGATGTTTTCTCAGAAACTTGCCTATGCGTGTAAGTCGCTTATCTTTTTTATGGGAACAGAGCTGAGGACCATTCTTTTCTGCATCCACCGTCATGCTTCTGAATTTATAGATGTTGAAGGGGCGCCCAAAACGTCCGATTCGTTCCTGCTTGAAAATAGCTGGTCCACCATCTTCACATCTTACCATTATATATATTAGAAGCATGAGAGGCGAAACGAGCAGTAAGCTGATTGCTGCTAACAGAAAGTCGCCAGCTCGCTTGACGTTTCGCTCCATAGCACTCATTCCATCTGCTATGACTTTTGTCTTAACAATACTATTTCTCATATAGAGTTATTCCATTTACTATATAAACGTAAAGTTGTGCGATATATTATATTTAGCTATCCTTTTCTTTTAACAAAGCAGTAACTATCCTGTTTTCGCTTCATTAGCTTCAGAATGTATGTTGGCAAAAACAAAAAAGCAAAGTAGAAGCAAGCCTTCAACCATCCATACCCCAGAATGCTACGATAAACAGCTATATTGTATTTAGCAAGTGATATCTTGCTGCTGGATATGGAATGCTTGTGGCGGCAATACACAGCCAGCGGCTGGTTGGGGTAGGAATAACACACCTTGCAATCTTTCAGGATTTGCAGGAAGAGTGCCCAATCCTGTCGCTTACGTAAAGTGGGCATATAGTATTTTCTGCCCAGCAGTTGGGTATCATAGATAGCGGTGAGGCAACCTATTTTATTATCCCGCTTCATCATAGAGAAGGTGATTTTAGGCGGAGCGATATTGATGCCTACAGATTTTTGTTCGTTCAAATTGAAGATGATGTATGAGGCACAGGATAGAGCACACTGTTTCTGGTTCATGAATGCGATTTGTTTTTCCAGTTTATCCGGTGTCCACCGGTCGTCACTATCACAGAAAGCGATGTATCTTCCCCTGGCACGTTCTATGCTCTTGTTCCGGGCGTATCCTGCTCCATGGTTGTGGTCAAGATAGAGCACATCCACCCGGCTATCCCTTTCCTCTATCTTGTGCAGAATATCCAGAGTTACTGGATCTGTGGAACCGTCATCTGTAATCAGCAGTTCCAGGTCAGGATAGGTTTGGTCTAGGATACTACTTATGCTGTCGGCAAGATATTTGCCGGCATTATAAGTGGGCATGATAACTGATACTAACCTGTTCCTATCCATTTCTATATTGTTCTTTCTATTTTCTTGTTTATATCTATAATAACGTTTGGGATGTCTTATTATTGCAGTATGACACAAAAAAGTGCAAATTATTTGGTACTTTCAATTATTTCTTCTACTTTTGCATTGTATAACCAATTATTGCATAGGCATAAAAATAGAAAAAGATGAATAAAATAGAATCATACGTATATAAAAAGGTAAAGAACAATTATCTGTTAAAGAACTCCTTGCGCAATATTTATCAAGGTTTCTTCGACTTGTTACCTAATTATGACTCCAAGTTCAGCTCATCGCTACTGGTCCGTGAGGGGTATTATTTCGGATTTCACGATTTAGATCCTTTCAGTCGAGACTCCCAGAAAGTTCTTTGCAATCGTTTGCTCATTCCCTTGCGAATGCCGACTCCGCAGGACGCCTTGGAGATAGGCTATCTGGATGGCAAGGATTTCTCGGATTGGCATTGTCTTGCCAAGACCCATGCCTGGAATTATCACAAGGGGTGCAGACTCCAATGGACAAAGGACGAAAGAATTGTCTATAATGACAGCGAAAACGGACAACTCTGCGCTAAAGTAATAGATATGAAGGGTAATATGATTCAAAAATTGAACTATCCGATAGACACCGTCTCTTATGACGGAAAGCTTGCCACTAACTTCAGTTATGGCAGATTGGAGCAGAATATGCCAGGATATGGATACTGTGTCAGTGATGCCGATGCTGTCCTTTCAGAAGGCATAACAGAAAAAACAGGCTTGTACTTGATAGATATGGAAAGAAACACGCGAAAGATGCTGCTCAGCATACAGCAAATATCAGAATTTGAGCATGAGCCTTCGATGGATGACAAAATGCACTTTGTAACTCATACAGAGTTCTCTTACGACAATCGTTACGTGGCTTTTTTGCATCGTTGGTATAAGGGGGCATCTCGTCATACCCGCCTGATGGTCTATGACCTCCAAGAGAATCAACTGATGGCTTCTCCTACCACGGGCATGGTTTCTCATTATGCCTGGAACCATCTCAATGGCATTGTGGCATATTGCAGGGTAGAAGATGTGGATTCTCATGTATATTTCTCTTCTCCCGAAATGAAGGAGTGGAAAAGATGTGCCTATCCTGTTCTCAACAGTGATGGGCATCAGCATTTCATCGACGACGACTGGTTCCTGGTGGATACTTATCCTGACAAATGGCGCCATGTCAGATTATACAAAGTAAACCGAGTGACGGATGAAATAGTCCTACTAGCCGATGCCAAGAGTCCGAAGTGCTTCGTGTCTCCTTCCGAACACAAGCATTGGAAGTGCGACCTACATCCTAGATGCAGCGCCGACGGCAAGTGGATATGCTTTGACTCCGTGCATACGGGTAAGCGAAGCTTGTGCATCATGCCATCCTTGTAATGAGGATGGCATTGAGCTAATAGTATTTCTTGATTATATACGATAATGCTTGATAGTTGAATTGGCAGTATTTCTTGCCTTTGAAGCTTCCGGTGGAAGCATGCTCTTCATCATCAATGCGAAGGCTTGGCTCATAAACCACATCCAGTTGATGCTCCTTGCATTGCTCCCCTAGGTATATCTCCTCGCAGAACAAAAAGCAAGGATAATTGATGATGCCACACCTCTTGAAGTATTCTTTGGTGAGAATGATGAAGGAACCGTGCCCTGCATATATCTTGCGCACCCACTTTTTCTGCCACTGGGTGTTCTGAACCTTCTTTCTGCCTTTGTGCAGATAACGATTATAGAGATTGTAGAGTAGAGAAAAACTGAAGAGCATTCGGAGCAGATAAAGCTTGCGCTTATTATACCGAACGATGATCTTGGGATTCTTGTCTATTTGCTCTCGATGCGAAAAGATACAGGGTGCAATCCAACCAGTCTCTTGACGGATGAGCAAATTCTGTAATCGCAAGAAGAAATCATCACTGATGGCTACATCCACGTTGCTGATGATGGAGATGTCGAAATCTTCAGGATTCACCCTTTCCATCATATAGCGTATTCCCCCAAAGTATCCGAGGTTTCGATGGACACCAAACACGTTGATTGTGAATCTTTTGGGCTTGTAATTGATAGGCAGAATCTCACCTTCAGTATTGTCACATACGTTCACGGACAATTCGATTTGCGTACATCCTTGAAGTCTTTCTTCGATATTACTAAGATAAGCGTCCAGTTCCTGATAAGTATGGTAGGTGACGCAATAGATAGCTATTTTCATTATTTGTGATTTTTGTATTTCTTATATTGTGTGATACCATCCCAAACACCCCTCAACATATATATATAATAAGGTGTGATGTGACTTGTGACAAATGGAAGATAGAAAGGACGCAAAAGAAGTTTTGCGGCGTTCGTCAACTTCCAATATCTCGGCACGTATTTCACATGTAGCAACCATAAGAAGTTTCGATATTGGTAATAATAACGCATGGGTGCCGACAGAATGTCTTGCATGACTCCAAGATGGATGGTCTTGATTCCGATTTGGTGTGACAACTGGCAACGATCTGTCTGTCCACAGATGAAACCTCGCTTGTGCGCTCTCCAGCACCACTCACTATCCACATAGTCGAGGAATAGTCTGGAATCAGGAAATCCTATCTTTTCCAAGACCTTGCAACTGATGCAGCTCCCAGAAGATATAATATTCTCCTTTTTGAGGAATCCATCCCCGTGATATTGTTTTTTTCTGATATAGGAATGATATTCCTCTTGCTGCGCCGTATTCAAAATGGTAGGACCGAGTATTCCCAGATTGGGATTTTCCTGCAACACTCTTTCATATTCCGACACCATCATCCGAACATACTCTGCATCAATCCTGCTATCCTGGTCAAGAAACACGACATACGTGTAGACTCCTTGCGCCAGGACTTGTATCAAGGCATATTCCTGGGCTTCGCCAATTCCTTTGTTCCCTTTCATCCAGTTATAATTCATTTTTCCTATCTCTTTTTGCTGTAAAATAGGGGAAGGGGAGTTGTCAACAATGTAGCCTTCACAGGAAGCAGACAAATTTCTAATGTGCTGCAAATCCTCTGACGAAGGGTTGAATGTTACGATAATAATAGCTGTATGATTCATCATAATGTTCGTCTTTTATTAACCTCTTTCAATTTCTTGTTCACTTTCCTCGCTGCAAGGATCAATACCATGGTTTCCGAGGCAATCCATACGATAGCTGCTCCTACACACTGAAATCTAGGAATCAGTATGAAGGTGAGAAGCAACCAGGTGAGAGAACCGCACAAACCACATTTCACGATGGTCTTATCCTCCCGAAGGGGTATCAGCAGCTGTAATACCAATATCTGTTCTAATCCAACCACTAGCACTTGAATCATCACGAGGCGCATAGGCAGGATGGCTGGTTCAAATCCTTTTCCTGCAAATATGTATATCACATAAGGGGCTAGGATTTCCATAATGATGATAATCAATGCTGCAAGCACAACGAGTAGCTTGATAGCTTTAGTATAATAGTGATTTACCTCATCCCATCGTTCCTGTTTAATAAGCACACTCATTCGAGGGATGAGCACGCTGATGAGCGAGGAAATAAGAGCGATGATGACTTGATACATCCTTACTGCCACAGAGTAATACCCCGCCTGTTCGTCGCCACACAGGAAACTCAGTATTGGCAAGGTGAGTTTGGTATATATAGCAGAGAGTATGGCAAAAATGCCTAACATCACGAAAGGCTTGAGATAACGACGTAGATTCACGTGGCGCAAACTCAGTGAAACCAATCGGCTACGATAAGTCCAGTTGCAAAAGGCATTGAGAACCACGATGCCCACAAAGAGCAGATAATAGATGTCGAAATCACCTTCATCTCTAACAAAAATAAAAACCGAAGCTACAAATAAGAGCCTGACAATGATGGAACGAATAGTGATGTATCGGAAATTCTCCAGCCCACGATAGAACCACTCTATCCAGAATAGGTTTGCCACCAACTTGAAAGACCCTATCAGCAGCAGCCTTCCCCTCTGTTGTAACTCTGGCACAAAGCAGGAGGCGAAGTATAATATGACGAGGGCAACGACCATTGTGATGGCGTTAAGCCAAAAGAGGTCATTGAAGGCAGATTGGAGTTCTGCCTTATCATCCTTATGGCGAGCTATCTCTCGTATGCCAAGTGCCTGCATACCCATCATGGAGAAGAGTACGAGATAATCTATGATACCATCAACCGTGTCTATAGCTCCAATACGTTCTGCACCCAGCACTCGACTGATGTACGGAAACACCAGCAGAGGCACTAAATAGGTGCTGAGCGTGAGAATCAAACTATATTTAAAGTTGTTGCGTATGCTCATAATTTATTTTTTTAATTCAACGAGATGTTTCTGGCGGATTTTCTCACGAAATTTATTCTCGACATTGGCAATGCCCATTAGCATCAGAATCATGACAGGAACTTCCAGGATGGCTAAGTGGAAATAATAGAACTCAAACCATCCCATTCCCAAGAGTCCGCAATAGTAACTGAGTAGGGTATATAGAAACATATTGCCACTGCGAAGCGAACCCAATTGGATGGAATAGATCAAGCTGCTCAATATCAGCGTATAGGCTATGAATTGCCAACTATTGCAATAGATGAACATCGTACCGAAGAAGGTTCTCACATTGGTATAGGAGATGCCTGTATGCAAATAGAGAGGATTGACTGGCGAAAGCAAGTTTGGGTCGCCCGTAAGCGTCTTATAAATATTGACAAAAGGAGATACCAATATCTCAAAGTTTCCCATATCGGGGAAGTTGAGATTTGCGTCATAACTAAACCCTAACGTTCCACTAGTAAGATAATGCAGGAAATGTCCTGCCACCATCTCGAAAAGCTCGACGTTTGCCTCTGCGCTCTCATTGCCTAGTAGCGGAAGAACCATATAAGTGAGCAGAAAGATAGCGAAAGCACCCAAGCTCACCTTGAGAATAAGCCCCAGATTCAAGTGCATCTTGCCAGCCATGAGACGGATGAGCAGACCTGATGCCACACCTATGATGATGGCACCTTTCACCATATACAAGAGTTGTATAAGGAGCAAGGCAAAGATAATGCCCCATAGATACCATTGCTTCCGCTTGAAATAATACACAGCGACAATGAGCAGCGGCATTGCCAGGGTACGCAAGTGTGCCCAAATGCCATGACCCGCAAAATCCTCGGCAAAATCATCTGTACCAAACATAGCTGTACTACTGTTCCATACACTATGGAATCTCCATAAGAATAGCAGTGCCAACAGAAGGGAGATGACACCTAGCGTGGCAGGGTATCTACCTTCTTGAACTTTCTCGCCGAATATCAAGGGATATCTGTTCTTTGCCAACGAGAGAAGATAACTTGGGATGGCGAAGACAGGAAGTCCGACACACCATACACTGATGCTAGAGTAGTAGAAATTGACGAATCCCAAGTGCCCTGCCACAGCCATGGAAATCAACAACACCAATAGATACGGAAACATCAGGCAACATAGGGGAGTATAGATGGTTCGCCAAGAGATAAACTCCAGATAGCCCAACACATATACTTCCAACAGCAAAAGAGCCAAAAGCAATATACCTAACATACTTATCTAAATTGCTATTTTAATTCTTTCAATAACTGCTTGGATATGATACCTGCCAAGAGGACGAAGAAGGAGAACGTCAAGATACCAAGAATGCTCAGCATTCGCTTAGGTCCAGCAGGTTTTACTGGCACGGAAGCCCCCTGCAAGACGGTAAACACAGGGGTATGCTCCCTCAACTTTGCAATGGAAGCCTGATATTGCGTGTTATATGCTGTATATTGGTTGTATTTCAACTGCATATCATTCTCCATATCTTCCATCTTTGACTTAACACTCTCCATAATTACATCATTGTTGGCATCAGCAAAGCTGGCATATTGACGCCTTACCTTCTCGTAGGCCGCTTGCGATTCTGCCATCAACTTCTTATAGTGCTCTACGTCTTTCTGAGATTTGGAAGTGCGATATTTGATGATGAAAGCCTTTAATTTCTCTGAAACGGAATCGGCTAAAATCTTGCAAATCAATGGGTCTTGTGCGGTGGCAAAGACTGTAATCATACCAGACTTTTTGTCGATATCTATACGGATGTTGTTTCGTACATCTTTCACGATGCCGTCTTCCTTCTTGGTGAGCATATAGGGATTGATTTTTTCGAGGCTTTTCACTGCAGTCTCCTCATGGCTCAGCAAGTTGCTCATACTCTCCAAGGATTTTTCCATCCATGACTTTTTCTTATACATAGTCAAGTATGTATAGTAGTTGGTATGGGGAGGAAGGTTTTCCTTGATGGCTTTCACTTGAATCCGAAGCAAATCTACCACAAACTTGTTGTCGTTCATCAAGTCTGGATAGAGTAAAGGTGTGATGGCATCAGAGGATTGCATATTGTTCAAGTCTATTCCAAACGAGGATGCCAGCGAACCGAGTGCGCCACCCGATATAGAAGTGTTCTCCACTTCTGGTGCCAAGGATGTCTGTGTGGTATAATATCTTGGCAGGGAGTATAGGATACAGATTGCCACCACAAGCACTATGGGCATGACAACATAGAACAGCTTCTTGCGAGCCTTTACCAATCTTACAAAGCCTGGAAGGCTTATCTGTTCTGCGTCTGTTTCAATTATTTGTTTCTTTTCAAGAATATCTGTCATTTTATATATTTTTGCTACATAATTGCACTTTATGTTTGCAAAAGTACACTATTTTTTTAATTTAAGCAAATAATTTTGCACTAATTATGTAAGGAATGTTAATTTTAGTATGTTTATGCCAGAATTATCGTATTTTTGTAAGCAAATCAACTTAAATATAAGAATGAATAAATATTGTACGATAGCTATGTTTCTGATTGCCCTAAGCTCGAATCCTACTTCTTCACTCGCTCAATATGAGTGGCAAGAAGGGGCAGATTCTGCAAAACAAAGCCTTGGCGATGGATTGGAATACCGATTGGAGACTTCTGGATCTTTCTCGAACGAAAAGACTCCGCTTTGGCTGAATGCTAATAAATACGGACTGAGTTCCCTAGAAAAGCAGAATGGCTACCTTCGAGGCTGTTTGTTGCGTCCGCTTGCCACCGATAACGCTCACCATTGGGGAATAGGGTATGGGGTTGATGTTGTTGTACCTTATCATTTCACGAGTAAGCTGGTGGTGCAACAGGCTTTTGCTGAGGTAAGATGGTTGCATGGTGTGCTCAGCGTAGGTGCCAAGGAATATCCGATGGAATTGAAGAACCAGACGCTTTCTAGCGGTAGCCAGACGTTGGGCATCAACGCCCGACCTGTTCCACAGGTGCGACTGTCTCTGCCTGAATACTGGACGGTACCTATCCTGAACGGATGGCTACAGATGAAGGGCCATATAGCCTATGGAAAGTTTACCGACCAAAATTGGCAGCACGACTTCACGCAGCGCAAAACTAAGTACTCAGATGGAGTGCTGTATCATAGCAAAGCTGGGTATCTGCGCATCGGAAACGAGGGCTTTTTCTGTCCACTGAGCGTGGAACTTGGCTTGGAGATGGCAGCGCAGTTTGGAGGTACCCCTTATGCTCCTGATAGCAAGGGTAAAATGATTCCTATGAAGACAGAGGGCGGCCTCAAGGGCTTATGGCATGCCTTTATGCCTGGCGGTAAGGAGGAGAGCGATGGAGTATATGCCAATGCCTCTGGTAATTTGTTGGGGTCGTGGGTAATGCGCATTAACTACGACGCTGACACTTGGAAACTGGGTATCTATGCCGACCATTTCTTCGAGGATGATAGCCAGATGCTGATGATGGACTACAATGGCTATGGAGAGGGAAAGGATTGGCAAGTAAAGAAAACACGCCGATACTTCAAGTACTCGCTCAAGGACAATATGCTGGGAGCCGAAATCAACATCAAGTATGGCAGATGGTTGCGCAATCTGGTCTTGGAATACATCTACACCAAGTATCAGAGTGGACCTTACAACCATGACCACACCGCCAACATCCCCGATCATCTTTCGGGCGTAGACGACTATTACAATCATCGCAACTATCCGGGTTGGCAGCATTGGGGGCAGGTGATGGGAAATCCCCTTTACCGTTCCCCTCTTTACAACAACGATGGTATGATAGAGGTGAAAAACAATCGCTTCATCGCCTATCACTTGGGCTTTGATGGCGAGCCATGCGACAGGTTAACGTATCGTGCCTTACTGACCTATCAGAAAGGATGGGGCAGATATGTATGGCCTTTTACGAAGGCTCATCACAACGTGAGCACCTTGTTGGAAGGCTGCTACCATTTCAACAAGGGATGGAGCTTGAAGGCTGCCTACGGCATGGACTTCGGTAGCGAGGAAATGCTGGGGCATAACGCTGGCTTCCAACTGACGGTGAGCAAACAAGGCATATTAAACTTTTAATTAAGACGGGAAGGATATGAATAGAAAACATTTGATATTAATGCTAGTTGGAATGTTGGTTCTCTGTTTCCAATCGGCATGCACCATCGAGATGAGCGACAATGGCGACCTGGATGGTTACTGGCATTTGGAGCAAGTTGATACGCTCGCTACCGGAGGCAAATTGAACCTCTCGAAAGAAAGAGTTTTTTGGGGCGTGCAGCACAAGTTAATTTCATGTGCGAACATCACAGGCACAACGGCAAGTTTCCGTGGCTATTATTTCCGATTCGAACAGACTGGTGACAGTCTGATCCTGCATTCGCCTTACAAGAACAACTGGCATCAGGATCATGGAGAAAATGGTGGTGATATTCCTGCAACCGTTGTGAATGACAGCATCAGAAGCTACGGCATCAACAATCTGCGAGAAGCTTTCTACAAAGAGAAGCTCAAGGGCGATAAAATGATGCTCCGCTCTAAGATGTTGAGGCTATACTTCACTAAATTCTAAAAAACAATTCGTAATTCAAAACTCCTTTCACACTCATTAATACTTTCTGATTATCAGAAGCTTAATGGTGAAAGGAGTTTTGTCCGATTATACGAGAAAGGAAAAGACTGGATAAGTTGGTGCACAGCAGTTGGTTTCCGCTTGCACAACACGTGTTGTGCGAGCGCATATCAGCTGTTATGCAAGCGCACAACAGCTGTTGTGCGGCTGGAGATATTAACTTCTCCGAAAACAGATATTAATCTTTCCGGCAACTTCTCCTATATGTTCCGACAACTTCCATTGCTTTTTACGATTGATTATTACGCTTGCTAATGGTACAAGAACCTATTCCTTCTGCATCTTTCGTTAGGTTTGCAAGTGAACTAGAAGTATCTAAAGCTCCAAATACTACTTTGTCAGCTATGTTGATGATATATTTGTTTCTCACTCGTGCACTTTGCTTGGAGTTGCGGGGAAGATGGGAGAGGGCATATAGTATCTCTGACATATAAAGAATTTATATCCTATAACGATGCAAAAACACGAATAATTCTCTGAAAATCAAAGAAAACAATAACCTTTTTGCAGATTTATCAGGAAATATTTGGTATTTTGAAAACTTCTGTGTATTTTTGCAGGAAATAAGTGATATTCGGTATTTTGAAATCAAATTTTAAAAAAGGAGTTGTATGACAGCATTAAATATACAAGCAGCACAGAATGAAATTATTCGTCAGGTGCTTAATACACAAGATATCCATCTTTTGGATAGGATAAGAAACCTTTTTGCAAATAAAGAGGCAAATGAGGCGTGTATGGTTCAAGAGGAGCCTTGTATGACTAAAGACGAAATTCTATCAGGTTTTGACAATGCCCTCCATGAGCTGAAATCCTATCGTGAAGGAAAGCTAGAGCTTAAACCATTGGAGGACGTGTTGAAGAAGAATGGCTTAGTTTGATATGCAATTTAAGAAAGGAGTAAAATATGAAAGCAAAGAAATTAAAAGCCTAAGTTGAGGGATTAAATGAATAAAAAAATCGCCCTGAAAGGTGAAGCATCATTTATGCTTGTTCCTTTCAGGGCGATTAAATTAAAAACATTAAAGTATGATTGTATCTTTAGCCTATATTACAAAATCTTGTGATACAAGGCGATGATATCCTCCTTAGAAACCTCACGAGGGTTACCTGGAGTACATACATCGGTGAATGCCTGCTCGGCAAGGGCAGGGATGTCAGCCTCTGTGATTCCCAATTCACTGAGATGCTGTGGGATTCCTACCAACTTAGACAACTCCTCGATAGCATTGCAGGCTGCCTCTGCTGCCTCCTGGTCGGTCATTCCATCCTTGTAAACACCAACAACCTTGGCAATCTGTACATACTTAGGAACACTTACCTCCATATTGAAACGCATCACGGTAGGAAGCAGGATAGCACAAGCTACTCCGTGAGGAACGTCATGAAGGGCACTCATCGGGTGAGCCATACCATGGTCAACGCCCAAACCAACATTAGAGAATGCCATACCGGCAATATACTGAGCTACAGCCATACCGTTGCGACCCTCTGGATTGGTAGGGTCATTCACAGCGATAGGCAGGTACTTATGAATCATCTCGATAGCCTTGAGCTCGAACATATCACTCATCTCCCAAGCTGCCTTGGTAATCAAACCTTCAATAGCGTGAGTCATCGCATCCATACCGGTAGCTGCGGTGAGACCCTTTGGCAAAGAGTACATCAGCTCTGCATCTACGATTGCAACGGCTGGAATATCGTTAGGATCCACGCATACCATCTTCTGCTGGCGCTGCTCGTCGATAATCACATAGTTGATGGTGGTCTCTGCTGCGGTACCAGCTGTAGTAGGAAGAGCAACGATAGGCAAGCACTTGTTCTTGGTAGGAGCAACTCCCTCCAGAGAAACGATGTCGGCAAACTCTGGGTTGGTAACAACCACGCCGATACCCTTTGCGGTATCCATAGAACTGCCACCACCGATAGCGATGATGAAGTCTGCCTCAGCCTTCTTGCAAGCCTCAATACCTGCAGTAACATTGGAAACTGTTGGGTTTGGCTTTACGTCATCAAATACCTCGTAAGCGATGTTAGCCTCGTCCAATACGTCGAGTACCATCTTGGCAACGCCAAATTTCATCAAGCCCTTGTCTGTTACAACCAAAGCTTTTTTCCAACCACGACTAGCGATTACTGTAGGAAGCTCCTTGCGGGCACCTGGACCGAAATAGGAAACTTCATTAAGAATGAATCTGTTTACCATAAATGTCTTTGTTTAAGATTGAATTTATTAATTAATAATATATTTAGTATATCTATATTGCCATAAGATTGTTTATATGCGACAAAGATACAGCTTTTCTGTGATTCTGCCAAGTTTTTCGTGCAAAAAATCATCGGGTAGGGCAAAGATTAAAGGCTTATCTCAAAAAATCGGGTGTTTTCTCGCTTTTTCCCTTCTACTATTTTGCTCTTTCAAAATAAAAGCGTAACTTTGCAAAGGAAATAATTAGAAACAATAACATCAACTTATGAAGAAAACTTATTTATTACTTTTAACCGGACTCATTTGCTCTTCAGCATGGGCAGATGGTACTTTAGGAGGCTACTTCTACAATCAGCAGGCTGCGCCTACGGGATGGGAGTGGCAAAGTCCTGATTCCGTAGCTGTCAACAAGCAGCAGCCACATGCCTGGTTCTTCTCGTTCCGCAATGTCGAAGAGGCGAGAAAGGTTTTACCAGAGAACAGTTCTTACTGGAAATCTCTCGATGGATTATGGAAGTTCCATTGGGCTCCAAATCCTGATGAGCGTCCTAAGGATTTCTACCGTACAGACTATGATGTCTCTCAGTGGGACGATATCAAGGTGCCTATGAACTGGAATTTGGCTGGACTGCAGAAAGATGGAAACAACAAGTATGGAGATCCGCTCTATTCTAACCAGCGTGTCATCTTCCAGCACTCCTGGCAGCCGATGAACGACTGGAAGGGTGGAGTGATGCGTACACCTCCTACCAACTGGATGACCTATCGCAACCGCAATGAGGTGGGGTCTTATCGCAGAACCTTCTCCGTACCTGCAGACTGGAAGGGTCAGCAGATCTATCTCAACTTCGATGGTGTAGATTCATTCTTCTACCTATATATAAATGGTAAGTATGTGGGATTCTCCAAAAACTCACGCAACCTGGCTGAATTCGACATTACACCTTATCTTAATAAGGAGGGTGAGGAGAATACCGTAGCTGTGGAGGTTTATCGCCATTCAGACGGTTCTTTCCTGGAGAGTCAGGATATGTTCCGCTTGCCTGGTATCTTCCGCACCGTGGCTTTGGTTGCCAAACCACAGGTTCAGGTAAGAGACATCAAGGCTATTCCTGACTTGGATGAAACCTACAGCCATGCCACCTTACACATCACGGCACAGTTGCAGAACCTTTCCAAGAAGGCCATCAAGGGTTATACCTTGCAGTATTCACTCTATGCCAACCGTCTCTATTCCGACGACAATGATCTGATGGAAGGCGTTACAGCTTCTACTTCTCTCGTAGGAAAACTGAATTCCAAGGGCGAGATTATGCTGGAGACTACGCTCGATGCTGCCAACAAGGTGAAGCTCTGGAGTGCAGAAGCTCCTTACCGTTATACATTGGTAGGAGAATTGAAGGATGCCAAGGGCAGAACGGTTCAGACCTTCTCTACCATCGTTGGCTTCAGAAAGGTGGAAATCAAGGAGACTCCTGCCGAGAAGGATGAGTTCGGATTAGCAGGAAGATACTACTATCTCAACGGACAGCCTATCAAGCTGAAGGGTGTCAACCGTCATGAGAACAACACGCTGTTAGGTCATACTGCTACCCGTGAGCAGATGGAGAATGAAATCTTCCTGATGAAGCGTGGCAATATCAACCATGTGCGCAACTGCCACTATCCTGATGCACCTTACTGGTATTATCTCTGCGATAAGTATGGTATCTATCTGGAGGATGAAGCTAACCTTGAGAGCCATGAGTACTACTATGGCAAGCAGAGTCTTTCTCATGTACCAGAGTTCCGCAACGCTCATATCGCCAGAAACATGGAGATGGTACACGCTACCGTGAATCATCCTTCTGTTGTAATCTGGAGTTTGGGTAACGAGGCTGGTCCTGGCAAGACTTTCGTAGATTGCTACAATGCCATCAAGACTTATGATACCAGCCGCCCAGTTCAGTATGAGCGCAACAATGATATCGTGGATATGGGTTCTAACCAGTATCCTTCTATCGCCTGGGTTCAGGGAGCCGTACTGGGCAAGTACAAGCTGAAGTATCCGTTCCACATCTCTGAGTATGCTCACTCTATGGGCAATGCCTGCGGTAACCTGATTGATTACTGGGATGCCATCGAGAGCACCAACTTCTTCATGGGTGGAGCTATCTGGGACTGGGTTGACCAGGCTCTTAACAAACAGGATCCTGTAACCGGACAGACCTACTGGGCATACGGTGGTGACTTCGGTAAGGACAACAAGCCAAACGATGGTATGTTCTGCATGAATGGTATCCTTCGCCCAGACTTCTCACCTAAGGCTCAGTACTATGAGGTAAAGAAGGTTTATCAGAATGTAGGCGTGAAGGCTGTGGATATGAAGCAGGGACAGATTGAAATCTTCAACAAGAACTACTTCGAGCCTCTCAAGAATTACCAGATTGTATGGTCTCTCTATAAGGATGGTGTCTGCATTTCAAAGAATCAGCCATTGCAGGGTGCCAAGAATATCGTGGGGCCTCGCGAAAAGGGATTCTATACCTTGCCATACGATTATGCAAGCCTCGATCCAAAGAGCGAGTACTTCGTAACAGTCCAGTTCCTTCTGGGCAAGGATATGCCTTGGGCTGCCAAGGGTTATCCGCAGATGGAAGAGCAGTTAAGAGTGAAGGGCGCTGATGTGGCTGCTCCTTCTATTGCTGCTGTTGCCAAGAACGGTAAGGCGATGAAGCTTTCGGTAGATAAGGCGGCTAAGCGTGCCAACATCCATGGCGGCAACTTCCAGGTGGCATTCGACCTGAATACCGGTGCTATCTATAGCTTGAAGTATGGAAGTCAGGATATCATCAAGGACGGCAATGGTCCTAAGCTCGATGCATATCGTGCTCCTACAGACAACGATGCCGGTATCGGATACCACAATGCATGGTTCAAGAATGGTCTGTACGACCTGCAGCATGTAGTGAAGAATTGGAACTATACAGCCAAGAAGGATGGTACTTACCAGCTCGACTTTACTGTAGAGAGTCAGGGTAAGGAGGGATGCGATGTGAATTACAGCAACCGCGACCGTGACCCAGAGTCTTGCTATAACTTCGAAAAAAACAAGCATGCCTTGACTGATGCTGACCTGAAGTTCACTTCACGCCAGATCTATACTATCTATAAGGATGGTTCTATCGAGATGCAGAGTGCCATCGGTGCTAATCGTTCCAAGGTCATCTTGCCTCGTATCGGCTATTCCATGGTATTGCCAAGCGAGTTGAACCAGTATGATTATTATGGACGTGGACCTGTCAACAACTATAACGACCGCAAGACCAGCCAGTTTATCGGTTGGTACCACAGTCCGGTAGCAGAGCAGGGCATCATGCTTCCTAAGCCACAGGCACAGGGCAACCGCGAGGAGGTTCGTTGGTGTGCCGTTACCAACGACAGCCAGCAGGGTGTAGTATTCATCTCTGACAGTACAATGTCTGCCTCAGCATTGCCTTGGAGTCAGCAGGAGTTGACTTTGGCAGCACATCCATATCAGTTGCCAAAGAGCAGCGGTACTCACTTGCACCTGGATGCAAAGGTTACAGGATTGGGCGGTGCCAGCTGTGGACAGGGTGGTCCTTTGACGCCAGATCAGGTACGCAGTACTCCTACCACATTCGGATTCATCATCCGTCCAGCAGTGAAGTCAGAGCTTGGAAATATCGTGAAGGTTTCAGCTACCGGTCGTGAGATGGTGAAGGAGATGATGAAGAAGATGCAGCAGAATCAGCAGACATCCAGTCTTCAGATAGCCTTTGCTTCCAGCCAGGAGCCTGATGAGGGTGATGCTGCCTACTTGGTAGATGGCGATCCTTCTACATTCTGGCATACGATGTATTCCATTACATTGGCGAAGTATCCTCACTGGGTTGACTTCGATGCTGGCAAGCAGAAGGTCATCAAGGGCTTTACTTATCTGGCACGCCAGGATGGTTCTCTGAATGGTTGCATCAAGGATTATGAAATCTACGTCAGCAACGACAACAAGACTTGGAGTGAGCCAATCTTGAAGGGTCATTTTGAGAAGACAGCCAAGCTGCAGAAGGTGATGTTGAACAGGCCTGTCAAGGCTCGCTACTTCCGTCTGCGTGCATTGAATGAGCAGAATGGTCAGGATTATGCTTCGGGTTCAGAGTTTACACTGATTACTGAATAATAAGTGGAAGATAAGAAAAAGGCTGGTGCATATTGCATCGGCCTTTTTTAGTTAAAACATATATTGCTTTCATTTTTCCCGGGATATATATAAACAAAAAGTGGATTAACCTTTCGATTAATCCACTTTTGTGATTCCGTTGGGGTTCGAACCCAAGACCCACAGCTTAGAAGGCTGTTGCTCTAATCCAACTGAGCTACGGAACCAACACTGCCATTTTTCATTAGCGAGTGCAAAGGTAATACTTTTTTGTGAATCCACCAAATATTTTGGGATATTTTTTTCTTTTATTTCAATATTACGTAAATTCTTTATAGCAAGAGCATCTTCTTCGATTATTTTTAAAGCTTTTGCCCTTACAGGGCGCAGAGCTAAAACAACAAAAAACCCAGGGTGTTACCCTGGGGATGTATGAATCCCGCTAGGCGTCCCGGCGGATTTGCAATCCGCCGTAAAAAAAGGTTCGACCTATTAAAACTGGGGGATTTGTAATCCCCCAACAAAAGGAAAAGCATACTTCTTTGCTGCGGATTGCAAATCCGCAGAGCCTAAATAGGTTAGGACATTTTTTAACGCCGGATTGCAAATCATAAGTGGTTAATAGATTTTTAACATCTATAACCACTTAATAATCAGTTAT